>OLRY01000012.1_pt1 | contig 232884 bp, 196 predicted proteins | sample 1672541 | NCBI WGS metagenome assembly OLRY01 (sample SAMEA3136697, study PRJEB25190) | human gut metagenome | biome: human gut; feature: human-associated habitat; material: faeces | place: Austria | collected 2013 | reverse complement strand
ACACGGACATTACCAGAAATACGGAACCATTCATTCCCACTTACGATGCAGACGGTAATCAGACCAGGATCAAGACCTCGACAGGCATTTGGAAAGTGAGCTATGATGCCAATGACCGCCCTGTGTTATTTTACTCAAGAAGACGGAAGAACCGTGATTACTTGCTCCTACGATTACCAGGGACGCCGCTTTGAGAAAAAAGTAGCAGTTAATGGTTCAACTGTCAGCCATGCATGGTATCTATACCAGGGCTATTTGCAAATAGCTGAACTGGATTTGATGCGTCCTTCTTACAGACTTGTGAAGACCTATCTGTGGGATCCTACAGAATCGACTGCTACGCGCATCCTGATGATGACCAACTGGAAGGAGGATGGAACAAGTGTCAACGAGCATCTTTACTTCATGCATGATATGCTCAAAAACGTCACTTCCATCTTCGACTGTAAGCAGACGCGAAGGGCGCGCTATGAATATGCCTCCCTTGGAGCCCTAATCACGGCGCAGGGCGACAGGGCTCAGGAAAACAAGTTCAGGTTTTCCTGCGAGTTCATGGACGACGAGCTTGGCCTGATCTACTACAATTACCGCTACCTGAATCCTACAGATGGCAGGTGGATTAACAGGGATCTTATTCGGGAATACGGAGGACGAAACTTATATGGATTTATCAAAAATAGAATTTTTAAACAACTTGATTAACTTGGTCTATATATATTAATTAATGCTACTGAATCTGTAAAATACATATATCATGATGGACTGGTTTTTCCTTCAAATTTGTCAGATGCCTATGAAGGAACAATAGGTCATTGTCCAAAATGCGGATGTGTGTTAGTATGGATCCATGGTTATAATACTACTCTAGCAGAAGCGATGACAAGATTTGAAGTGGTTGAAAAAGCTTATAAGAGTTCGGAAGGAAAATGCGATGTTTATGGGTTTGCGTGGAACGGGAATCCTGGTGCTTCAAACTTTAAAGACGCGGTAAAAGGTTCTAGATTTACAGGATCAGGTGCATTTTCTCATTTTCTTAGAGATTTAAAAGCCAAATGTCCTAACATAAAAGTACATATCGGAACTCATAGCTTAGGAGCTGGAGTAGCTCTTGAAGCATTGGCTCATGGGGAAGATATCGGCAATATAGGCAATGTTTTCTTGGCCAATCCTGCAGTTGACAATGAGTCTCTGGAACCAGGAGAAGAATTTGAAAAAGCTCCTGCTAATGCTGATTCTATTCATTTAGCAATCAGCAAAGAAGATGATATTTTAGAATTCGTTTATCCACTTTCTGAATTCAATGTGGCTCTGGGAGAGAATGGCCCAGATCATCCCGAAAATGTGCCAGCAAATGTAATAACTCATGATTTTACGAATGACTTTGGCGACAACCATGGCGCTGTTTATATCCCTTCTAATAATTCGAATTTTTGGAATATAGCCAGCGGATTATTTAAATGATGAATAAATTACGCATTTCTCATAATTTAATTATGCTAGTTTTCTATGAAAATAAAAAAAATGAACAATAAATTGGGAATAGTAAAATTTCTGGTTGGAGTTAGTATATTTATAATTACATTATTCATATTTTTTCCTCTTCCGTTGGTTTATACCTGTCTTTATATCAAATATAGCGTAAATCCATCCGACATAACCCCAGAAGTTTTTGAAAAAACAGTTGATAAGAAACCAAAAGATTTACATAGCTTGTTAAGCATTTTTCGTAAGAAAAGCACATCCATGAATCAATATCTTTCTAAAATGAAAAATATTGATGAAATCCGCGATGACTTAAAGAAAGGAATGCCATACCTAATGAATAAGGTTAAATTTGATAAAATTAATTGGTTTTTTAGTGAAAAAGATAAAGAAAAAGTAAAATATATATACGACATCCCCCTCTTCTCAACATGGTCTCAAGCAGAGGGAATGGGTAATTATGATGCAGTTGGTTACTTTTTTCTTGATGATGAATTGAAAATTCTAGGATGGAGTATAGGATGTATGATATTAGGTTCCCAATATCTTGAGGGAAGAGCCACGCCTGATATTTATAAAGTGCATCCAAGTTATATGATTCCGATACATATTTTTAATCCCAATGATTCTTTATTGAAGGCAGAAGAGTTATCCAAATTTGCTTGTTGTGTTAAATGAAAATTAAAGAAATATCATTCTGTAAAAGCTGTTTACAAATCATAAAATATTATTTACCTATTTTAAATATAACAAAAAATCTATGCATGATTCTTGTTTTTTTCATAAAAATCATCCACATGAACTTTAAAAACTACAAGTATATCATAAATTATTTAACATGAAAACTAATATTATATTCCTTTCGATTTTTTTAGCATTAAACTTATTAGGATCTTGTACATCCATAACCCCCAAAAAAGAAGAAACAAGAAATCCCTATATTCCACCTTATTATCTACATTACAATACTCCTGCCTACATTGTAGGAAAAGATATGATTAGAAATTCATTACAATCATACTGGGATTTGTCGTCAAACATGACTCCACAACCAAATCTTAATCCGTATGATAAAAAATGGAATGGAAGCGAAGCAGCCCTTATGTTAGCGGCAGCTATCGGGGATATTGATACCATGAAGAAATTACTCGAATTAGGGGCTGATATTAATGTTGCTTCAAATGAAATGAAGCTACCCTCTATGACCTTTCCCTACAAAGAAACTGCCTTACATTATGCTGCTCGTACAGGACAAATAAGTGCCTACAATTTTCTGATTAAACAAGGAGCTAACCAGAATTTGAAAAATACTGACAGAAAAACAGCCAAGCAATTACTGGAGGCTAAATTAAAAAATAATTAAAATTATCCTGTCTCTTCGGAATGAAATTTATAATAAAATGGATAAAAAATAATAAGAAAATCAGTTTCTCTATTATAGCATTATTGGCTTTGCTCATCTTTGTCCTTTATCCTGGCAATGATATTACATGCCTGGACATAGTACCCCCTGCGACAGCCAATGTTCAATCTGCCCAGGCCGGAGATGTGTTAAAAATGGATATTCCCCATTCGGAACACAAGCTCACCTTGATTTTCATTCCAAAAGGAAGTTACCCAATTACAAAATCTGGCCATCGTACGGAAATTACTTATCCCTACTGGCTGGGGAAGTACGAAATCACACAGGAGGAATGGGAAAAGATGATGGGATGGATCCCGATTCCGGAATTGGAAGACAGATGGACCATCACAACGGGCGCACGGTACCCCATGTGCCAGGTATCCTATGATGAATGCCTGGATTTTTGTGATCGATTAACCGAGATTGCACGACAACAGGGGATTCTTCCGGAAGGATATTGCTTTTCCCTGCCTACGGAGGCACAGTGGGAATTAGCCTATTCCTGCGGCAAGGAAATCGTTCTTCCCGATAATCTTGAGAAAGTAGCATGGATGGATTTTCACGATGCCAATACAGGGGCCTATCCTGTGGGACAAAAAGAACCCAATGCATGGGGGTTTCATGACATGTTGGGCAATGTATGGGAGTTATGTGCGGATTTTTATCATTCTCATCGTTTGCATGGCCGCAATCCCGTCAACTGGAAAACGGATACCGGCAATTTATCAACCGATACTGGTTTATCAGTCACCTCCCTCGGGGGAGGAGTGTTTTCTTTCATACCTGATAATGAGAAAGAGATACCTCGTGAAAGATATCATGCTGATTCAAGAAGAGCCAGTACCGGATTGAGAGTAGCGTTAGTCCCGGTTCAGCAACATCAATTACTGAAAAAAAGGTTAAAACACTTACACCCTGTTCCGGATTGGTTGATGGACATTAGGTACTCATTTGAACTAATCTACATGTATATGAAAACATATTGGAAGACTTTAACGAATTTATGATCATTTGAAAAATATTCCTGTTTTTGTTTTGGACTATTTCCCAAATGCCGTACCAGTTTAACAGCCAAGCTTGGCGATTGTCGTTTTCAGACGCAGGAAATGCCAGTACATTGTAACACGGATAGTGTTCGGTTTGACAGCAGCGAACGAGCCGGCTCCTATTTCCGGCAAATCTGTTTCCCTTGCGCTCTGTGAATGCACTGGTTAACGAATTTCTCGCAGTCTTTCACAGCAGCAGCACTCTGGAAGGAAGTTAGCCTGCGGTCATCTGGGGCGGTAAGACGCCTACAAAACTAGAGAAATCTTTACGATGCCTACGAGAAGGGCGCTGCCATCCTGTCTTTTCAGAGAGGACTCATCAGAATAGCGTGAGGAAGAGGATTTTCGGAAATTCCCATCATCTTATTGCACGCTGCATTACCGGCGCTGATCACTTGATTTCCTTCTGCATGTAAACAATGTCAAAGGTGCGGCCCAGTTTAAAGCCGATGTTTTTCAGGCGCCCGGCATGGATAAAGCCCTGGCTAGCGTGAAAGGACATGCTTTGTTCGTTTTCAGAGGATATTTCCGCAATGATGTGGCGGATGCCCTGCTTCACGGCATCCTCTTCCAGACGGCCCAGGCACATCCGGCCAATGCCCCGGCCAAGATGGGAGGGAGCAATGAAGTAAGTGACGGTGGCCGTTTCCCGGAATGTGGGTACAGGCTTATACGCACTCAGGAAGCAGAAGCCCACTACTTCCCCGGTCCGGCAGTCCACCACGGCATACGCCGGATAACCTTTCACGCGTTCCAGAATATGGGGATAAAAGGATTCCGGCAGTTCCGCATCCGAGAAAGCAGCCGTTCCGTTCATCACGTAATGGTTGAAGATACGGATGACGGCCTCCCGGTGGGAGTCTGCCAACGGTTCAAATACTATTTTTTCCACCATATTCATTGCTTATTGTTTCACCGCAGTGCAAAGATTTTCTAAAGAATGGCTTTCATGCCTTTACATCCGTTCCCGCCTGCCTCTCCGGTATTTGCCAACCACTGCCGCAGGAATAAAAGGGCTTATGCGGAACACAGCCTTGCACTTCCTTTAAGACATTTCCAGCAGTAATTCCGTTCCGCCATTTTCAGAATAGCTGATTTTTCCTTTAAAAGCATTTCGGCGCCCTGTGACCAGGCCAACGCCCGCCGTCAGCCTCCATCCGGTCCTTTTCTCCATATAAAAGGACCGTTCCAGTAATTCCGGAACGGTCCTGAAAGACAAGGTTTTTGTTTTAACGGGTTACACGCTGTCCGGTTCCAGCTCCCGGCGGATGTATTCCGCCGTGGGGGAGTTCTTTTTGGCTATCTGCTCCGGGGTTCCTTCCGCCACGATGGTTCCTCCGGCTTCACCGGGGCCGGGGCCCATGTCGATGATGTAGTCCGCCTCCGCCATGATTTCCGTGTTGTGTTCGATGACGATGACCGTGTTTCCCTGGTCCGCCAGACGGTGCAGCACATCGATGAGCAGCCGCACGTCTCGCGGATGCAGGCCGATGGAAGGTTCTTCAATGAGGTACAGGTCGCCAGGCAGTTCCTTGCCCTTCATCAGGGCGTTCCGGCTGACGCGCCGCCCCTTGATGAGCTCCGTCACCAGCTTGAGCCGCTGGGCTTCCCCGCCGGAGAGCGTATTGGAAGCCTGCCCCAAGGTCAGGTAGCCCAGGCCGGTTTCCGCCAGCAGTTTGAGCGGGTCTGAGATGCGGGGCTGGCTTTCAAAGAATTCCGCCGCTTCCGCAAAGTCCATCTGGAGCACGTCCGCAATGGTTTTCCCCTTGTACCTCACGGTCAGGGTGGCGGCGTTGTAGCGCTTGCCCCGGCAGGTTTCACACGGCACGTAGCAGGGGGGCAGAAAGTCCATTTCCAGCTTTTGCATGCCCGTGCCCTTGCAGGATTCACAGTTACCCTGCCCCGTGTTGAAGGAAAAGCGGCCGCGGTCGAAGCCCAGTCTGCGGGCGTCCGCCGTTTGCGCGAACAGGGTCCGGATGTCGTCCAAAAAGCCCACATAGGTGGCGGGCGTAGAACGGGGCGTCTTGCCGATGGGGCTTTGGTCCACGCCGTACACCATGCGCAGCGTGTCAAACCCGGAGGAGGTTTTCCACAGCTTTTTCTGGTCCCGAGTGAGCTTGTCGCCGATGGCCTGGCGCGCCGCCAGCCGGATGGTTCCCGTCATCAGGGAGGTTTTCCCCGCGCCGGATACGCCGGTGAGCACCGTCAGCCGCCCCTTGGGAATGGCCGCATTCACGTCCTTCAGGTTGTGCAGGCGGCAGCCCTCCACCCGCAGCCACGCGGTTTCATCTTTTCTGGCCGGAACCCTGCGCCTTTTCCCGCGGTAGGGATGGCGCGGCTTATGATGCAGGGCCGCGCCCGTGACGGAGTCCGGCATGGCTGCCAGTTCCTCAAAGGTGCCCTGAGCCATAATCCTGCCGCCATGGATGCCGGCTCCCGGCCCCATGTCCACAATGTGGTCCGCACGCTTCATGGTGTCTTCATCATGTTCCACGACCAGCAGGGTATTGCCCCGGCGCTTGAGTTCATCCAGTGTACCCAGCAGCAGTTCGTTGTCCCGCGGATGCAGGCCGATGGTGGGTTCATCCAGCACGTAAAGCACGCCGCGCAGGTGGGAGCCCAGCTGGGATGCCAGGCGGATGCGCTGGGTTTCCCCGCCGGAAAGCGTCGTGGCGCTGCGGTCCAGGGAGAGGTAGCCCAGCCCCACCCGCTGGAGGAAGTTGAGGCGCTGCGTGATTTCCGCCACCACGTCACGGGCAATGAGAGCTTCCTCCCGTTCAAATTTCCATCCTTTGACCAGTTCCGCGGCGGCTACGGCAGGCAGGGAGGCGATTTCACCGGGAGTCACTCCCTGAAGCCGCACGGCGCGCGCAAATTCATTCAAACGCACTCCCTGGCAGGCGGGGCAGATTTTCACCCCTTTGTCATCGTCCGCCTGCCGCGCCAGTTCCTTGTCATATTTCAGTTCGGCTTCCAGCAGAGATTGCGCCTGGTCTTCCTTCATCTTTCCCTTGCCCACGATGCCATGCCCGCGGCACACAGGGCACCACCCGCGTGGAGAGTTGAAGGAGAACGTGTACGGTTCCAGTTCCGGGAAAGATTGCCCGCAGGAGGCGCACGCAAGCTTGGTCCCCATCAACTCCGGCCGGCTGGAACCGGGCGGAAGCACTTGCAGGAAACCTTCCCCCATTTCCAGCGCGGCATGCACCGCTCCGGCAAGTTTTTCCGGGGTCCAGGAGGCCTCCGGACGTGAAACGACCAGGTCCAGGTCATGGCTGGAATAACGGTCCAGCGGCTGGAATCCGCTCAACGGAACCAATTTGCCATCCACCCACATTTCCTCATATCCCTTTCCTTCCGCCCAGCGGGCCAGGTCCGCGTAATGCCCCTTGCGTCCCCTGACGAGGGGAGCCAGCAAGGCCAGACTGCCGTGTTTTTTCAGCTGCCGCACCACCAGCTCCACCACTTCGGATTCCGATCTTTTGCCCACCGGCACGCCGCACTGCGGGCAGTAGGCCTGCCCCAGCTTGGCATATAGCAGACGCATGAATTGCCAGATTTCCGTCACGGTGCCCACAGTGGATTTGGTGCCGCCGCGGGACATGTTCTGTTCAATGGCCACCGTGGGGGGCAATCCGGTCAAGCGGTCAATGTCAGGGCTTTCCAGTTGTTCCGTGAATTGCCGGGCGTACGGGGACATGACGTCCATGAAACGCCGCTGCCCTTCCGCAAAAAAGATGTCGAAGGCCAGGGAGCTTTTCCCGGAGCCGGAGAGCCCGGTCAGCACGGTCATTTCTCCGCGCGGCACGTCCAGGTCCACGTTTTTCAGGTTATGGTGGCGCGCTCCCCGCAGGGCCATCACGCCTTCCGGTATGTCCACGTCAGCGGATTCCGGCATAGCGGCGTCCGCCGGATCGTAAACGGAAGGGCGCCCTTCCAGCACATCCCGGAGGTATTTGCCCGTATATCCCTTCCCGGAGGCTACAATTTCCTCCGGCGTTCCCGTGGCTACCACATGGCCGCCGCCTGCGCCGCCTTCCGGCCCCAGGTCGATCACGTAGTCCGCGGATTTGATGAATTCCGGGTTGTGCTCGATGACCAGCAGGGTGTGCCCCTGCTCCACCAGTTCCCGGAACACGGCCAGCAGAATTTCAATATCGGCAAAGTGAAGTCCCGTTCCCGGCTCGTCCAGAATCAGCATCTTGGGGCTGTTCGCGCCGGATCCAATCTGGTCCAGCAGGATTTTAGCCAGCTTCAACCGCTGGTTTTCCCCGCCGGAGAGAGTGTTCAGCGGCTGCCCCAGGGTCAGGTGCCCCAGCCCTACGCGCTGAAGCACGCCCAGCTTGGAAGCAATGCGGGAGGCCTTGGCCCCTTTTTCCGCTCTGAAGTATTCCAGCGCGGCCGCCACCGTCATGCCGAGCACGTCCGCAATGTTCCTGCCGTCGCGGTACACGCTCAGCACTTCACTTCCGTACCGGGAGCCGTGGCACAGCGGGCACTGCACGAAGATATCTGAAAGAAATTGCATTTCCACCTTTTCACTCCCCATGCCCATGCAGCGCGGACAGCGGCCGTCGCCGCTGTTGAAGGAGAAGAAACCGGGCTTCATGCCGCGCGCACGGGCCGTTTCCGTCTCCGAGAAGAGGGAACGTATTTCTTCAAAGACCCCGGCATAAACGGCAGGAGTGGAGCGCGGGGTCCGGACGATGGGGCTCTGGTCCACCATCACCACTTCATCCAGTTGTTCCCAGCCCTTGATGGATTTGACATGGGCGGGTTCATCCTCGCATACGGCCCCTTTTTCCACCAGAGCGTTCAGGTACAGCACGTCGTGCGCCAGGGTGCTTTTTCCAGACCCGCTGACGCCGGTCAGGCAGGTGAAGACGCCCAGAGGCACTTTCACGTCCAGCTTGTGCAGGTTGTGGCGCGTGGCGCCGGATACGGTCAGAAATTGACGCGGCTTGCGCCTCTTTTTAGGCACCGCGATGCGCCGCCTGCCGGAAAGGAACGCCCCCGTCAGGGAGTCCGCAACTTCCCCAATCCGGGCAGGTTCTCCGGAATAAACCAGTTTTCCCCCCTCCCGGCCAGAGCCGGGCCCCATGTCCACCAGGCTGTCCGCGGCACGCATCACCGTTTCCTCATGCTCCACTACCACCAGCGTATTCCCGCGCTTTTTAAGCCGGTTCATGGCGGAAATCAAACGGGAAGTGTCGCGGGGGTGGAGCCCTACGGTGGGTTCATCCAGCACAAACAGAGTATCCGTCAGGGAAGCGCCCAGGCAGGTCGTCAAGCTCACGCGTTCAATCTCCCCGCCGGAAAGGGAGCGCGTGGGACGGTCGGACGTCAAGTAGCCGAGACCCACTTCATTCAGATATTCCAGGCGGCTTCTGAGTTCCGCCACGGCATGCTTCAAGCCGGGGTCTTCATCCGCGCGCGGCGTGACGTATTGATCCACCCAGGCCAGGAGTTCGTCCATGGGCATCCCGGAGAGTTCCGGCATGCTTCTGCCGCCCACCTTGAATTGCAGGGCTTCCGGCCTCAGGCGCAAGCCATGGCAGGAGGGGCATTCCTGATAGGTGCGGAAACGGCTCAGGTACACCCGCACATGCATTTTATGCGTGCGGCTTTCCAGGTACCTGAAAAAGCCCGCAATGCCGTACCACAGGCCTTGTTCATACATTTCATCCGGATCCTCTCCGTCCCCGTACAGCAGCCAGTCCCGTTCCCACTGTTTCAAATCCTTCCACGGTACATCCAGACGAACTTTGCGGGCATTTTTGCGCCAGCCGCGCATCAGGTCCTTCTTGCATTCGGAAAACACCTTGCTTTCCCCTTCAAAAATATGGATGGCCCCGTCATTGACGCTGAGCTCCGGCTTGATGCACCGGTTGTAGTCAATGGTGATCACGCGGCCATAGCCGCGGCACTCCGGGCATGCCCCCAGGGGGGAATTGAAGGAAAACAATCCGGGCCGCGGCTCCATCAGCGGATGCCAGTCCCCGCGGAATTTCATGGCGGGCAGCCAGATGCCGTCCACGCGGGGAATCACATGGGCCACGCCGCCACCCAGGCGCATGGCCGTTTCCAGCGCTTCCAGCCTGCGCTCCCGCTGGTCTTCCGCCAGCCTCACGCGGTCTTGAATCACCAGCAAAGGAGCCCCGTCTTCCAGGGTCCATTCCTCGTCCTCCAGCCGGAGGGCCTCTCCATGCGCAAAGGCGCGCAAATACCCCTGCGCCACCAGGTTCCTTTTCAGCGTGGGCAGGTCCACGGATTCGGGCCGCGCCACTTCCAGGCAAACCATCACCTCCGTTCCGGAAGGAAATTCCTCATGCAGCTTTTCATCAATGGAGCCGGGTGTTTCCGGCTTGATTTCCCGTCCGGTTTCCGGATATATCCCCACGGCCAGACGGGCGAAAACGAATTTCCAGTAATCGTTCAGCCCTGTCATGGTTCCCACCGTGGAGCGGGACGTCCTGACGGAGTTGCGCTGATGCAGGGCGATGGCCGGAAGAATGTTCTCCACGGCATCCACGTCCGGCTTGTCCATACGGTCCATGAACTGGCGCACGTACGGGGAAAAGGTTTCCATATAACGCCTCTGCCCTTCCGCATACAGCGTGTGCATGGCCAGACTCGTTTTCCCCGATCCGGAAGGTCCCGTCACCACTGTCAGCCGCCCCAGGGGAATGTCCACATCCACATTCTGCAAATTATGCTCACGGGCGCCGCGGATGCGGATGCGCCCATCCTCACAATGACTCATAGGGTAATTATATCATCAATTTGGAATCATTCCAAGAGAAGTACCTGTCATGAACCATGGGCCATCACACGGTTCCACAACAAAACCGGCCAAAAAAAAGTTTACGTTTATCCTCTTTCCCAACTGATCGTCTGCCTCTTTCCATGTATGACGCAGCCGGAATGCAATGGCATGCGCCTCCCGTTTCATGCCTAGTGCTCAAGCGCCGGCTTACATGCTCATGCACGGGCATTCTTCAATTAATGCAGGCAAAATTTCCTCCTCCGGACAGGAACGGAAGTCTTCCGGAACCGGAAGTATCATGGCCGGAGGACCGCCTTCCGGAATCTCCATGGAAGGCAGCCGCACGGGCAACATTTTTCCGGGGCGCCTGTTCCATGAATAAGACCGGCCATGATCGTTCCCATCAATCCGGATGAGCACGGCCCTTCCGGCACGAATCATCTGGCTGTCCTGTTTGATCTCCACGTCTATCAATGCTCCTTTCAACGCGGAGCATCGAATCTCCAAGGAGACGGAAGAAAACCTTTTCCGGCTCGTAACCGCGTACATGAATGGGGAAGGAAGAGAACTCTTTCCCCTTTCTTCCAAAGGATAACAATAATAGGTGACGGATTCGATATCCGAAATCCACTTTCCATGAACATATTGTTCCCGGTCCGGCCTGAGCCAGGGAAACAGGTATTCCACGGAATCATCCAGAAACGCAGTTTTCCTGTTCCTCAACGAAAGCCTCATCCATTTGAAAAACAGCTGTTCATCATCACAATAACGGCGCAAGAGCCAATAGGCTCCCAGAACGGCCATGCATCGGTTGATGAGGACGGCGTTTTCCCCGTTCCCTCCATCGTCCAGCCATGTTTCCTTCATCGCGCCGGAAGCGTTGCAAATCACATGGAAACGCAAAGAACGCTGCGGATCTACCCTATCCAGCATATCATCCAGAATATCCTTTTGCCGCGCCTCCACGATGCACTCCGCCAGTGAGAAAAACTTCCCCCCGTTCTCCAACCCGTGAACCATGCTGGAAAATCCGGCATTTTCCAGCCGCACCATGCCCGCCTTCGGCAGGTAAGAAGCGTCATGTTCCATCACCAGGCGCGTTCCCCGAATTTCATCGGGCATCCTCTCCATCAGGATGCGGTACGCTGAAAAGCCGACGGCGCAAACGGCCAGCACCGCACATCCCATCCCCAAAAGAGGCTTCATTCCGCCTTCATACCACAAACAAGCGCCTCCACACAGGAATTTCCGTTAACATTCAGATAACAAAAACGTCTCTGAACGGAACCTCCCTCCATTACTATTTATGTTTCTCCCACCCTCCCAAATTTATTCCGCACAGGGTAATATCCACGGAATCCGTTCCCTCGGGCCATGGGACAACAAGCCTGTAACCGTCCGCATAAGGCACCTTCCGGGAAGCTCCGGGAGTGGAATGAGTATACAGAGCAATGCGCATTTCATTCCCCTTCATGGAAACTTCCGCATACAAATCCCCGTGGTAATGGGAATCAAGTTCAAAATGCATGAAAAGGTTGCCGTCCTCATCAATCCCCTCGGACAGCAAATTCACTTCCTGCTGTTTTACGGCGCCGTTTTCCTGGCAGCCGGCCATCATGCAAACAGCCGGCAGAAAAAGGGCCAGCCCGGCGGAATGGAATACTCCGTACATGCTCATTCTCTCCTTTCCCCTATACACTCCTACAGGGAAAAGGGAGAGGCAAGGAAAAACGGAAGGAAGACAGAATGATGCCGCCCAAATCCAACCTATTACGTCATCATCAAAGCAAATGGAGGGCCGTGCTTGCAATTCTTCCGGCAGCCGCTAGTATTTTTCGATTCTTAGACCGCTGAAAGCGACTCTACCTCGTCAATTTTCAACAAGACAAAGATGATTAAGTGGATTCTAACCAAGATTGTCGGTACCAAAAACCAGCGTGAAGTGCGCCGTCTGCGCCCCATTGTGGAACAAATCGTCTCCATTGAAGAATCATGGAACGGCAAGGGTCAGGATTTCCTGCTTGAAAAAACGAAGGAATGGCAGGGCTATCTTCACCGCTTCCTCCCCATGGAGCTTCCCCCCGTGCGCATTGTGGAAGCCGCTCCCAGGGAAGAGCTGGAGGAAATAGCCGCCAAGCTGAACGCACGCTTTGAATCCCTGAAAGACGAATTTGCCGCCCTCCCCACGGTGGAAGCCACTCCCGCCTCCATTGAAGAGGGGAAGGCCGCCTGGAATAACATCACCCCCCAGTTTGACAAGCTGCGCGAACGCTACCTGAACCAGATCCTGCCGGAAGCCTTTGCCGCCGTCAAACACGGCGCCCGGCTGCTCTGCGGGGAAGAACGCGATATCTGCGGACAAAGACAACTGTGGGACATGGTCCACTTTGACGTGCAGCTGCTGGGCGGCATCGCCCTGCACCGCGGCTACATTGCGGAAATGGCCACGGGGGAAGGCAAAACGCTTGTCGCCACCCTTCCCGTATACCTGAACGCGCTGACCGGCATGGGCGTGCACGTGGTGACCGTGAACGACTACCTGGCGCGCCGCGACTCCGAATGGATGGGGATGCTCTTCCAGTTCCTGGGGCTGACGGTCGGCTGCATCCAGAGCATGATGCCCTCCCAGCTTCGCCGGGAGCAATACGCCTGCGACATCACTTACGGCACCAACGCCGAATTCGGCTTCGACTACCTGCGCGACAACGGCATGGCGACCTCCAAATCCGAGCAGGTGCAGCGCGGGCACTACTTCTCCATTGTGGACGAAGTGGACTCCATCCTTATCGACGAAGCCCGTACGCCTCTCATCATTTCCGGTCCCGCGGTCGTCACCCGGGAACAGCAGTACGATACCCTGCGCCCCGCCATTGAACGCGTGGTGAAAGCGCAGACGGACCTTTGCAACGAGCTCATGTCGCAGGCCCTGAAAGCCCAGGAAGAAGGCCGCACGGAAGAAGTGGGCCGCTGCCTGTTCAAGGTGAAGACAGGCCAGCCCCGCCACCGCGCCTTCCTGCGCGCCATGCAGGATCCCGAGCTGCGCCGCATCGTGGAAAAATATGAACTGACCCTTTACCAGGATACGCGCAAAAAGGAACTCTACAAGCTGAAGGAGGAAATGTTCTTCACCGTGGATGAAAAGACCCACGACGCCGACCTGATGGAAAAAGGCCGTGAAGTCATCTCCCCCGGCCACCCGGAGGACTTCGTGCTGCCGGACCTGGGAACCGCCTTTGCGGAAATGGATGAAGACCCCCGCATGACGGAAAAGGACAAGCTGCGCCGCAAGAATGAACTGACCAAGCAGCTTGATGAAACGGGAGCACGCCTGCACACCACCTCCCAGTTGCTGAAAGCCTACTGCATTTACGAAAAAGACGTGGAATACGTCGTCAAGGAAGGCAAGGTCATCATCATTGACCAGAACACGGGCCGCGAAATGCCGGGGCGCCGCTGGAGCGACGGACTGCACCAGGCCGTGGAAGCCAAGGAAGGCGTGGAAGTGGAGCGTGAAAACCAGACCTACGCGACCATCACTATCCAGAACTACTTCCGCCTGTACAAAAAACTGGCGGGCATGACCGGCACGGCGGAAACGGAAGCCGCGGAATTCCATGACATTTACAAGCTGGACGTCCTCCCCATCCCGACCAACCGCCCCTGCATCCGCAAGGACCAGAACGACCTCATCTTCAAATCCCGCCGTGAAAAATTCAACGCGGTGATTAACAAAATTCAGGAACTCCATGACAAAGGCCAGCCCATCCTGATCGGCACGGCCAGCGTGGACGCCTCTGAAACGCTCTCCCGCATGCTCAAAAGGGCCAAAATCCCCCATGAAGTGCTGAATGCCAAAAACCACCAGCGCGAAGCGGAAATCGTGGCGCTGGCCGGCAAGCGCGGAGCCGTCACCGTCTCCACCAACATGGCGGGCCGCGGTACGGACATCAAGCTTGGCGAAGGCGTGGCCGACCTCGGCGGCCTCTTCGTCCTGGGCACGGAACGCCATGAATCCCGCCGCATTGACCGCCAGCTGCGCGGCCGCTGCTCCCGCCAGGGAGACCCCGGCGCCTCCCAGTTCTTCATCTCCTTTGAAGACGACCTGATGCGCAACTTCGGCGCGGCGGAACGCATGACGAAGATGATGGAACGCCTGGGTGTGGCTGACGGCGAAGCCCTGGAACACAGCTTCCTGAACAAATCCGTGGAATCCGCCCAAAAACGCGTGGAACAGCGCAACTACATGTGGCGCAAGCACGTGCTGGACTATGACGACGTCATGAACAAGCAGCGTGAAATCGTTTACGGCTACCGGAATGAAGTGCTTTCTACGGAAAACCCGCGGGAAATGATTTACGACATCCTGGAAGAAGTAATCGCCACCCGCGCCCATGAATTCCTGGATCCGGACTCGGAAGGCCTGACCCATCCGGACGAACTGCTCGCCTGGATGAACTCCTCCTTCCCGCTGGGACTGACGGCGGACGCCGCCAAGCTGGAAGAACGCCAGATGGATGACACCATCGCCTTCCTCATTGACAAGGTCAAGGCCACTTATGAAGACAAGGCTTCCCGCGAACGTCCGGAATACCTGGACCACATGGAACGCCAGATCATCCTGGGGGCTATTGACAAAATGTGGCAGGAGCACCTGTACAACATGGACTCTCTGCGGGAAGGCGTTCGCCTCCGCGCCCAGGGCCAGAAGGATCCCCTGGTGGAATACAAGTCTGAAGCCTACGACCTGTTCGTTACCCTGATGGAAAGCATCAAGGGTGAAGCTATCGGCAACCTCTTCAAGAGCACCACCAACCTGGATGCGTTTGAAGACTTCCTGGCCAGTCTGCCCCAGTTTGATTCTTCCGATGAAAATCAGGAAGACGGCGCCAACCTGCCGGAAATAGGTTTTGACGGCATGCCCAGCGACCTGCTCTCCGCCCTGCGGGAACAAGTCTCCCGTGCACGGGAACACCAGTCCGCACAACAGCCGGAACAGGAAGAAGCTCCAGCCGTCATTTCCGACGCCACCACCATCGGTGAAGGTTACCAGCCCGCTGTGGCGGAACCCAAGCTGGTCATGCCCAGGCGCAAGGTCAGCGTCGTGCTCCGCAAGGAGGGAGCCGCCCAGGCGCCGGCGGAAACGCCTGCCGCCGGTGAGGAAGAAGAAATCGCCGTCACTCTTGACTCCCAGGACTTCGCGGAAACCATGGACAACCGGGATTCCGCCGATACCCGCACGTTCTAAAACATTACGCATCACTTACAGGACGGAGGAAACGGGTACAGCCGTTCCCTCCGTCTTCAAGCTTCCGGGCCGCCCTTGACCACGCTCCCTCCCAACAAATCCACCAACGTCCGTTCCGTGCTGGAGTACGTCCCGTACTTCAGGGACAAAATCTTTGCCGTGCATGTGGAACGCCCCCTGGTGGATTCCGAAGAGCTGGTGGACGCATTGCTGGACCTGGACGCTCTTCAGGAAATAGGCGTCAGGCCCGTGCTGATAGTGGAAGGAACGGACGCCTCCGCGCTGTACGAACACACGCGCGTTTGTGAAATGCGCTCCGCCCTGGTGGAAGCGCCGTTGAAAGGCGGTCAGCTTGTCCGGGAAAGAGTCCGGGAAATCCTGGGGAGGCATCAGATCCCCGTGGTGGCCTCCGGCCGTTCCGGCTCCTTTGACCCGGAATCCGTCCGTATGGCATTCAGCCTGGGAGCCTCCAAATACATCGCCCTGCTCAACGACCATAAGGTTCCCTCCCGTGACGGACGCCCCATTGCCGCCATTCTGGAATCGGAAGTGGCGGGCCTGGAAGGAGAAGTAACCCACCGGGAACTACTGGACCAGGCGGCTGAGGCCTGCCGGACGGGAATCCCCCGGGTACACCTGCTGGACGGCAAAATGCGAGGCGTACTGGTGGAGGAACTCTTCTCGGAAGAAGGCGTAGGCACCATGGTCCACACGGACTCCTACCGGGAAATACGCCCCTTGAAGGAGGAGGACATTCCGGAGCTCCTCTCCATGATCGCCCGCTCCGTAGTGGACTCCAAGCTGGTCAACCGGAACTATGAGGACATCGCCGCCAGAATGGATGACTACTACGTGCTGACTCTGGACGACAGCATCGTGGGCTGCGTTGCCGTCTATCCCTACCCGAAGCACCGCAGCGCGGAACTGGGCTGCCTGTACATCAAGCACCGCCATGAAGGCCGCGGCTATGGCCGCGCCCTGTGTGAATTCGCCAAAAGAAAAGCGGAGGAAATGGGCATGGAATTTATCTTCGCCCTCTCTCAAAGCGCCGTCCACTACTTCCGGGACCGCATGCACTACGCGGAATTCTCCCGTGACTGCCTCCCTCCGGAACGCCTGCGCGCCCTGGAACTCAGCGGCCGCAAATCCGGGGTTTTTGGACTGAGACTTAAATAAAAACGCGCTTTACCTGTTTATTCAACTTCAGTAGCTTCGCCATTCTCGCGTCTATTGACTGGAATTGAGGAAATCTCTTATTTTCTGACGGTTCTTCTTTACCGTTTGCCCCCATGAAGACCATTCCCCAAATAGGAGCGAATACAGGGCAGGCCATCTAGGTATTCCTTCAACTTTCCAGGTTGACGTTCATTGCAACTCACGAGTCATTATTCATTGAGATTTTTATGAAAGTTTTTATAACTAGTCTCATATAAAAAATCTTACGCCTCTCTTATAGATTTTCATTGAATAATTAGCGCAGACAACTAGTTAGTTTTAACTTAAATAACAATTATCAAATATATGCGACACATATACCGGGGGGAAATCGGGGAGATCAAGTGGCGCAATGCTCGCATGTCTTGTGCCTATGCCCTGATGGCCATGCGGACCAAGGCGGGTATTTCTCGGAAGATGATGGCTGCGGCTCTTGGATATTCTTCTCGGTGTATTTTCGTCCATCGAAATGGCAAACAACGAAAAGATCCATATGCCTGCCCTCCTGAAATACGTGGAGGTGACGGGATTGCCTTTCAAGGTGTCAACCGTTCCGAAGAAGAGGAAACCAGGAACTTCCAGAAAAAAATGACAGTTTGAGGAACAGGTTTTCTTGCAATAGCCCAAAAACGGAACGTTTTTTCGTGGAAAGGCGAATGCTATTTTTCCAATTGCGAACACAGTGGATTTGTCTTTGTGGGGTGGGTTATATAATATTTGCCGAGGACAGTGAGGAGGGCTGGTAGCGCAGGAGAGGGATGGCACTGGGATGGACTTTTGTCCTAGGCTTTACAGGTTTTCGCAACACGCTCTTGCGAGATTTCCTTCCCTTCGGTACGGAAGACACGGCAATAACCCTACCGTCTTCCAACTGAACCTTGAAGGGGAAGCCCGTCACCTCCACATACTTCAGAACGGCGGCCATGCTCATCTTGTCATTGGTCGCGCTTTCAATCGCGGAAATGCGCGGCTGGGAACAATCGAGTGCCGCAGCCATCATATTCTGCGAAATTCCTGCCTTGACGCGCATATGGGCAAGAGCCGAGGAAACGGTGGAAGCGGCAGCGATCCGTTTGGCTTCCTCCATGATCTCGGGCGATACACAGTCTCTCAGGTCATCTTCGACCGTTGCATAACGCTTGTTCTTTGACAGATCGATCGGAACGTATTCTTTATTTTCCATGGTTACAGAAGAGGTTGAATTAAAATTGTGAGACATAATCCTTGCAGTATTTATTATCCTTGGACTGTCTTTGTTTGTCTCCGGCACAAATCAGATGCAACTCGTAAGCTTGAACATAACAGTAAAAACATGTAGGCAAGTTTGAGCAGCGGATGCGAGCGGTTGCTGTGCGATGGCGTGGCAACCCGACGTATTCCCGGTGAACGTAGGAATACTCCACCATTCGCATGGGATTGCCGTAATCTTCCAGATGAGCCCGGTATTCGTCCAGGTTGCGAATCATTTGCGCGGTCTCCCGAGGATAACGTTTACCCATCCACTTCATATCGCGTACAAATTGATCACTCGGAATAACCTTCCACTCGCTCATGTCGTCAACATAATCTGCAGATGATGTTTTATCAGGCAATCCTCACAAAATTTCAACATCGTTCCTCGCAAATCATCCCTCGTCCCTCAAAAAAGCTCCTCCTCTCCCCTACCAGCCCCCGCAGCATATTAACCTGTCTCTCGAAAATCGGTTCCTCTACCACCGCATTCATTCAGTCGATAATAACAAAGTGCTAGTAAGTGATGATTATCATTGACTTGTCTATTATTGTATTTTTAACTAAGGAAAACTATGAAAATACTACTTCTTTTTGATGTTGATTTTGAAATCAATAAAAACAGAATTTGCGACTTTCTTAATAATAAAACTACGCATCTTAAATTTGTTAATGGCGGCGATATAAACATAGATTCTGATATAATATCAAAACCGGATTCCTTTATATCCATTTTAAATAAAATTAATAAAAAAATTCATGAATTTGATAAAATTTTTTGTTTTACAGAAAAACAATATATAGATAATTATTTTTTCCATGAACATAAAAAATTGTCCATTTTTTCTTTTTGGGGATGGATTTATTTAACGGACTTATCGAAGAACAATGGCTTATTATATTTTATTGTTGATTATTTGGCATTATATATTGATGATACAGCTTTTAGACATAAAATCACAACAGGTTGCATATATGATTTTTTGCAAAATAAGACAGGAATTGATGATGGAATGAGGCAAGCCAGGATTTGCCCAACTTGTCTAGAACGAATTTCTAATAATTTATCTTCGCCTGAACAAATTAATATTTTGGAGGATTTAAAAATTCTAATGAATTTTCTTTCTGATTCTTCAAAGTGGAATCAAGATATATTGGACCTCGTAATTCCACAACATCAAAGTATAAAGAAAAGGAAATCTAAAAAATCTGGAGAGATAAATGTTGTGATAGCTTCACCTAGTGATGCTTGGTTAGAACGGAAGAATTTATTGGAAAAATTAGAAATTCAATTTAGACGTGGACATCATGAATCATATTGTTGTAAACGTTTAATCGTACATGGTTGGGAAGATTTAGCATCTCAATCAGGGTATTCTCAAGATATTATAAATCGTCAAATAATTTGCAACGTTGATTTTGTTGTCGCAATATTCAAATATAAACTGGGAACTCCAACAATTGATATTGCGACAAACCAAGAACGTTCCGTTTCAGGTACAGCGGAGGAGTTATTAACAAGTTTGAATAATTCGATGGCCGACAAGCCTCTGGGTATGGCTTATTTCTATTCAAAAGCTCCTTCCGTTTCTGTTGATTTAGATGATCTTGAAATAATAAAAAATGACTGGGATAATTTGCAGAAATTCAAAAAAGATATACAAAACAAAATACTATATAAGCCGTATACTGAAACTGGTGATTTATTGCAGATTATAATTTCCGATTTGGAAAAAAATATAATTGATTATTTCGAATAGATTTCAAGTTTAATTAGTGTTAGTTCAATTCGATCGTTTTTAGTATTCTCTATGAGGGGAAGACATGGGGGAGTCAAAGATATGCACCATTCCGAATTGAGAACAACAAACACAGGTATGCATTTTCATAAATTTGTATGTCAGGCTTGATTTCTCGCCGTACTTCTTACCACAACTCCTCCTTCCACCCGCGCCCCTTCGCCTATTGTGTGTATTGTATCATCACGCATTGTAAGTTAAAATGTCTATCTTATTTAGAGTTTCTTTCAGTACATTTAACTGATCTTCATCAAGGCACGGATACACTTGGGACAAAGAGCGACAAGATCACGCTTCTCCATCTCAATGGGGTCTTCACTGCATGCCAAGGAACAATCATCTCGGAAAACTTCTCCATCGCCTCCTTGCGTTGATCGTCCGAAGGTCGGATATGCAGCTGGTGAGACATCCCGGAATCATGCCCCACAATCTCGCGGGCAAGAGCATGATCCGCCCCTGCCGCATGCAGAACCGTGGTGGCTATTGCCCGCAGTGAATGAAACGTATTCGGACAAAATAGGCTGCACATACTCATCCACCCACTTCAAGGTAAAATATGCTTTTCCAGGAGAGCGATGATTGGGATACGCATTTTCAAGAATGGCTCTCTCGGACTCTGGTATTGATCCCGCCAATACAACCGCCTCATCAGCCTGCTCGAATTAAGTAATTTCACCTGTCCATTGCTTCCAAAAATGATTTCAGTGTCTTGCATTCTGTCTTGCATTTTCACCAAAAAAAACCGCAAGTGCTGATAATCAAGCACTTGCGGTTATAAAAAATGGTAGCAGGGAGGTGATTTGAACACCCGACCAAAGGCTTATGAGTCCTCTGCTCTACCACTGAGCTACCCTGCCGTTAAGTGGTTGGTGCTGGAAAGCGGGGAGATATTTAGCCCGGATTGGAAAGAATGTCCAGATTTTTTTATGGGTCAGGAGCATTTTATCACGACAGCCCGCTTCTCCATCCAGAAAAATCATTGACGATGAATCGTTCTTTTCCTCCAACCGTTTCACACAGCCTGCCGCCCAGGCCGTTTCCTGCGTCCGGACACTTGCGGCGCAGAGCGTCCTTATTCCTCCAGTCCCACGCCATTTACAGAGCGGGACAGGAAATAGAGGCCCATGAAGATTTTCGGGTCTACCACTTTTCCCTGCCCTGTCTGGTCCATCAGCCAGCCATGCACCAGCGGAAGAGGAATGCGGTGCACGGTGATGTTTTCATGAGCCACCCCGCCGCCTTCCGATATTTGGTGTAGCCCTTCCGCCAGGTAGAAGGATACCATTTCCGTGGTCAATCCGGGGGAGGAAGGCCCCGTGAACAGGTACGTCCAGGCATCCGCCCGGTATCCCGTTTCTTCTTCCAGTTCACGCCGGGCGGATTGCAATGTGCTTTCCTCCCCTTCATCTCCGGAGATGCCCGCAGGCAGTCCGATGGTGAGGGCATGCAGGGGAACCCGGTATTCCTCCACCAGCAGCAGTTCGCCGTCCTCCGTCACGGCCACGATCATGACGGCTCCATTGGCATTGACCCGGCGCACGTATTCCCACCTTCCTTCTTTCAAGAGCTCCAAAAATTTTCCCCGGCAGAGGGAATAATATGTTTCCCCGGTTTGTTCCATCTGTTCCATGATGCAGCCACGTTAGGTTTCCCGGCGCCTCTTGTCAACCATCCCGGCTGCCCCCTTTCGGAACCTCTCCGGGACCTTCTGGTCCGGTGCCTGTAAGTGCTTGATTTACGGCGGCGTAATTGTTTCCTTTTCGTCACACACCCCAATAACAAAGTAGTAATTCACTGATAATAAAATAATTATAGTGTCATTCAAAGAATATACTCAGGAGGACTAAATTATTGAAGGAAGCAAGACTAAAATATTTTTTGGTGTGGAACCCCCGTGGAACGTAGAGCCGCGGAACGATGACTCACGCTGCTTCAAAAAGATATTTTTTCCTCAGGCGCAAATCAGTACTTTGGCGCTTCCGTCGACCGGGGTGTCGAGCTGAAAGCGGATGAGTTCGCCTTCTCCATCCCGATGGACGCCACGAGCTGTCACGGCTGCGGATGAACCCATTCCGGTTCCATCCGCGGGCGGCCTCGTAGCGAGACGGAAGGCCTCACAGCCATTTATAACCAGCAACATCTTTTATTTTCACAACAATGACGCCACCATCAGAATTGTCAGCCACCTGGTCCAGGATCACGGGAGCCCTGCAAACAATCATGTCTCCGGAGGTGTATGGATTGTGGTTTCCCAAGTTTTCCCTCCTGGAGGATTCCGGAAAGACGCTGACGCTGGTGTGTGACGATCCCATGGCCGCCCTCTGGGTGGAGAACAGCTATACGCCGGAGCTGAAGCAGGCCGCCATGCTGGCCCTGGGCACGGAGCGCCAGGTGAAGTTCATCTGCGCGGACGAGGTGGCATCCCTGCCGGCCGCCGAAGGCCAACCACAAAAGGCTTCCTCCCGCTCCAAAACGCCCCAGGTGCAGGATTCCCCTGCCGCTCCGGCCAAAAAACAGCGCAGCCAGGGAACCCGGGCATGCCTGAATGATTTGTACACGTTCGATTCGTTCGTGGTTTATGAAGACAGCCGCTTTGCCTATCAGGCAGGGCTGTCCATCGCCCAGTCGGAACGGGCCCTGTTCAATCCCCTTTTCCTGTACGGGAAGTCCGGCGTGGGGAAAACGCACCTGCTCCAGGCCATCGGCCATGAGGTGCTTCACCAGGATTCCTCCGCGAATGTGGTGTACGTCACGGGCGAACAGTTCGCCAATGAGTTTATTGACGCGTCCCGCACCCAGAACGGGCAGAGCTTCGCCAAGCTGCGCCGCAAGTACCGCAAGGCGGACGTCCTGCTGGTGGACGACGTGCAGTTTATTTCCGGCAAGGAGAAGACGGTGGAAGAGTTCCTGCATACGTTTGACGAGCTATTCCACGCCCACAAAACGATCGTGATTTGCGCCGATGCCGCCGCATGCGATATTTCCAACCTGGATTCCCGTCTGGCGGCACGCCTGGAGTCCGGCCTTACGGTGGAGTTGAATCTTCCGGATGATGACGCCCGGCTGGAAATCCTGCGCAGCAAGCGCGACCGGGCCGGCATGAACGTGTCTGACGAGATTCTGGAGTTCCTCGCCAGCCGCATCCAGAAGAGCGTGCGCCGCCTGGAAGGGGCCCTGCTCCGCGTAGCCACCTTTACCTCCCTGTCCGGGGACATGCCGGACATCGCCAAGATCGAGCAGCTTTTGCGCGATATCCTGCGGGAAGAAACCAGCCGCATCCTGACCGTGGATTCCATCCAGAAGCGCGTGGCGGATTTTTACGAGCTCAAGGTGAGCGACCTGACCGGCAAGCGCCGCCCCAACAGCATCGCCTTTCCCCGGCAGATTGCCATGTACCTGAGCCGCCGCCTGACGGAATGCTCCCTGAAGGATATCGGCCAGGCCTTCGGAGGCCGGGACCACGGCACCGTGATCCATGCCAACAAGCTGGTTGCCTCCCGCATGGAGGAGGACGTGCGCGTGCGGGATATCGTCCTGCGGCTGGAGGAGGATTTGAAGGATTGATTTTCCTTCCCGGCAGCCCTTCCCCAGTAATGTTGGAACAGCCGCTGTTCCTTTTCAGCATGTGGTGCTTTTCAAGCGGCGGCGGCGTCTCCGCGGCACAGGGGAGAATAAGCTTGAGACGGGAGCGGTTTGGATTAGAATCACCCTGTTCCCATTGATTCCATGATCCACGCCGACCAGCTTTCCAAAGAGTTTGGCCGCTTTCAAGCGGTAAAGAATGCCTCCTTCCAGATTGAAAAGGGGGAAATCGTAGGGTTCCTGGGGCCGAACGGCGCAGGCAAGACCACGACTTTACGCATGCTGACCGGCTACCTGCCCCCCACTTCCGGGACCGCCACGATTGCGGGATTCGACATCGTTAAAAATCCTCTGGAGGCGCGCAAGCACCTGGGCTACCTGCCGGAGCACGTGCCTCTTTACGACGACCAGCGCGTGACGGAGTACCTGAAGTTCCGCGCCAGGCTTAAAGGCATTTCTTCCAAGCAGATATGGCCCGCCGTCTCCAAGGTCGTGGAGCAATGCGGCCTGGACCCCGTGCGCCGCAAGATGATCCGCACCCTTTCCAAAGGCTACCGACAGCGCGTGGGCCTGGCGGACGCCCTGCTGGGTGAACCGGACCTGCTGATTCTGGACGAACCCACCAACGGCCTGGACCCTAACCAGATACGCCAGATACGCGAGCTGATCAAGGGGCTGGCGGCCAACCACACCATTATTCTTTCCACCCATATTCTGAGTGAGGTGGAGATGATCTGCAACAAGGTCATCATCATTGACCAGGGGACCATCAAGGCAGCGGATACCCCCTCTAACCTGACGGCCAACCTCCGCGCCGCCGGCAAGATTACGCTGGAGTTCCGCGGGGATCTGGAGCTGATTACGCAGAAGCTGGAAAGCCTGGAACACGTGAAGAAGGTCATCCATGAAGGCACGGACGCCGATGGCTGGCATACGCTGACCGTACGCGCGGAGGCCGGAACGGATACCCGTGAGAAGGCCGCGCGCCTCCTTGCGGAACAGGGCTGCCCCCTGCGCCATATTTACCGCCACACCCCCACCCTGGAAGAGGTGTTCGTGGAAATGACCCGTAAAGATTAACCGCCCGTTTCTTCTCCCTCTCTATCCACCACCCCGCATTTTCCTTTTCTCCCCATGTCTCCGGTACTTACCATTTTCAGAAAAGAACTCAGAAGCTACGTGATGACCCCGTACGGATGGGTCATCCTGGCCTTCGTCATGGCCCTGCAGAGCGTTTCCCTGTCCGGCACGCTGAAGGCGTTCCAGCTGGCCCCGCAGAAGGAAGGCATTTTGTTCTTCATCCTGCATTCCCCCATGTTCTGGTTTTATTTCCTGTTCATTTTCCCGCTGCTTACCATGCGTTCCCTGGCGGAGGAAGAGAAGACAGGAACGCTGGAATCCCTGCTGACCACGCCCATCAAGACATGGCAGGTAGTCCTGGGCAAATATTTCTCCGCATACGCCTTTTACATCATCCTGTGGCTGCCCATGCTGCTGTACCCCCTTCTGGCGGACTGGTCCAACCTGATCGTGCAGTGGATTTACGGGTATGATGCGGGCATGGTCCTCCCCTACCGCCTGGCGGACTGGGCCGGGGCGTACGCCATCCTGCTGCTGGTCGGCGCCTGGTTCACGGCCATCGGCATTTTCGCCTCGTCCCTGACGGGCAGCCAGATCATTTCCGGCATCATCACCATCGGCCTGCTGGTGCTGATTTTCTTCATGGGGCTTATTCCCGTGGTATGGGGAGAATTCCCCGCAGCGGGGATTTTCCACTACATGTCCTGCTCGGAACATCTGGACCGCTTTTCCGCCGGGCTGGTTGATACGCGCCCTGTCGTCTTTTACCTGACCATGACGGTCTTGACGCTGGCCGTCACCATCCGCATCATTGACCACCGCCGCTGGAAGCACTGATCTACCCCGCCTTTTCCCTTTCACCCCTTTTCATTTTTATCTATGAGCGAAGCACCAGACAACCCCGCCGCGGCCACGGAATCCCCCCTCCCTCCCGCCCGCAAGGTCAGACGCCCCTGGATGACCTGGATCAAGCTTTTCCTGCTGTTCCTCATCGTCGTATGCCTGAATTACGTGGGCTGCCACGAATATTACCGCCGGGACCTGACGGAAGACCAGCGTTATGAGATTTCCCAGCAGAGCATCAACATGCTGAAATCTCCGGAAATCCAGAACCGCAAGACGCCCGTCAAGATCACGTTCGCCTTCCTGCGCACCACGCAGAATTACACCCGCATGCGCTCCCTGCTTGAGGAGTACGAACGTTATTCCAACGGGAAGGTGAAGGTGGAGTACGTGGACCCCCTCCGCCAGCCGAACAAGGCCCGGGAGATTGCGAACATTTACGGGATTGAATTCAAGAAGAACCTGGTCATCATCGATGCCCGGGAAGACACGGAAAAAGCGCTCAAGACGTTTGAAGGCACCCAGGTGGACGCCGCCCACGTGCGCATCCTGCCCGGAGACGCCTTCGTGGTGTACGCCCCCAGCCCGGACGGCAAGAGCATGAAGGCGGTGGCCCTCCAGATTGAAGACATGATGACCGCCGGCATTTACGGGGCGGCCAATGGAGAACCCCGCAAGATGTATATTGCGGCGGACAAGAGCAATTTCAACGAGGCGCTGAGCAACAGCCAGGAGGAAAGCATTTTCACCACGCTGGGGAAAATCTGCCGTTCCGTCAACCTTCAGCTCGTTCCCATCCGCATGAGCGGCTTGAAGGAGATTCCGGAAGACGCTGCGGGGTTCATGATCATCGGCTCCAAGTACGACCTGTCCCCGCAGGAGGCGGAAGTGCTCCAGCGGTACTGGGCGCGCCCGAACGCCGCCATCCTGGTCATGCTAGAACCCCAGCAGGATACGCCCAAACAGCTTTATCGGTTCCTCCGTGAACAGGGCCTGCGCCCACAGAATGACCGCGTGATGCTCCGCAACAGGGGCAACCGCTCCGTTTTCGAGATTAACGCCATTTTCGCGCCCTCCCTGAACTGCACGCGCGAATTCTGGAATTCCAGCACCGGGCTGGAAGGGGAGAGCATTTCCCTCATCCTGGATTCCGACAACGCGGCCATGGAGCAGAAGCGCATCACGCCATACCCCCTGCTGGTGACTACGGAGGATTATTACGGGGAAACCAAGTACAACCAGTTCCCGGCCCAGTTTGACGCGCGGGAAGACAACCCGGGGCCCCTGATGATCGGCGCGGCCCTCATCCGCGGGAACGCCGGGGACGTAAACCAGAACAAGACCACCGGACGCCTGGTGCTGCTGGGGAATACGGACCTGCTCCAGCCCAGGCAAATCAAGCCGGAACAGCGGGACTTCATGCGCACGCTGGTTGGCTGGATGACGGACCGTGAAGAACTGCGCGGCCTCGGCTCCCGCCATGACCTGACCGTGAAGCTGAACCTGGACCGCAACGCCCTGGGCATTCTGGAACTCCTGACAAACATCGGCCTTCCCCTGCTGGCGCTTCTGATTGCCCTGATTATCTGGAACACGCGCCGCCATTAACTCCACCACGCCCATCACCGGAAGCACATGCGCACATTCCGCTTCATCCTTCTTATCCTCGTCACCCTCGCCGCCATCGGCGCGGCGGTGCTCCTGACCATTGACGGCAACCTGTCCCGCATCATCGGGCGCACCGCCTTCAGTTCCGGAGAACGGCTTTTCCCCTATACCCGGGAGGAGATGAACGAGGTTTCCTGGATGCGCATCAATTGCATGGGGGACGTTGCGGAGTTCCGCCGCAAGCCCAACGGCGTCTGGTGGTGCGAGAAGCCGTGGGACGACCGCATGGACCCGCGCGCGGCGGCGGCCATCCTCCAGTACACATATTCCACCAGCATCGTGGACGCGCTGCCCCTGCACAAGATTGATTCCGCCTCCCTGAAGGAGTTCGGCGTGAAGACGACGCCCGTCACCATCACCCTGAAGGAGATGAGCGACGACGGCAAGCGCTCCTCCACCGTGGCCCGCTACACGCTGGGGTCCCTCGCTCCCTGGCTGGTGGACGATCCGGAGAACAAGACCACGGACGATACCACCTACATGCAGACGGATTTCTACGGGCGGGACACCCGCATCCTGGTGGGCACCGGCAATATCCTGCCCCTGTTCAAGTCCGGCATCCGCCAGCTCCGGGACCACCGCCCCCTGCTCCTGCATCCGGCCATGCCCGCCTCCATTGAAATCAACAACCGAGGCCAGCGCATCGCCCTGGAGCGCAAGACTCCCGGCAGCCCCTGGAAAATCACGTACCCCCTTTCCCTGGATACGGACCCGGCCATGATGGACGTGCTGCTGGGCACGCTCCAGAAGCTGACCGCCGTGCGCGTGTATAATCCGGAGGAAACCAGCGTGCCGGACATGACGGACGACCAGATCACCTCCGTCTCCATCAGGAATTTCACAGGCCGCCCCACGGAGGACGGCAAATCCCTGCAAACGGAGGAACAGCCCGTTACGCTCCGCATTTACCCCCCTTCCGACAACGGAAGCCTGTCCGAACTGGTGAAGGCCACCGTTTCTGACCGCAAGGCCGTCTTTGAACTGGCGCAGACGACGGAGACCAACAAGGAGGTGCCCGGCGTGCGCAACATTCCGCTGGACCTGGGCCTTCTGCGCTCCAAGCAGTTGACGGACATCGGGGATTACAAGATCACCGGGCTTTCCATCCGCAAGAGTTTTCAGGATTACCCCACCATCGCCCGCTTTATTCAGGGTGATGAGAAAAAGGGCATCAAGCCCACCTGGCTGTACACGGCGGAAGGCTCCCGCTACCAGGAGGCCAATCCGGAGCATCTCGTTTCCCTGCTGAAAACCGTCAAGCTGGGGAAGGTGGCCGGCTTCGCCTCTGACAAGGCTACGGACCTTTCCGTGTACGGGCTGGACAATCCCAGGATGACGCTCACCATGTCCCTGCTGCCCAAGCCCGGTGAAGAACCGCGCCCCCCCGTGACGGTGTTTTTCTCCAAGGGAACGGACGGTTCCTGGTACGCCCGCCAGGCCGGCAAGCCCACCGTCGTCATGCTGGACAGCGCCTACATGAAGGACCTGCTGACGGACGCCCTGGCCTGGAAGAAAAAGATGCTTTTCTCTTTCAGCAGGTTCGACCTCAAGGAAATGCATCTGGAACGCATCGGCTCCGGCGGTCCCCTGATCCTGAAATTCGACCGTCTGGACGATTCCTGGACCGCTGCCAAGGATGGGAAGGATGAAACCCTGAACATCAATCCGAACCGCGCCAACCGCTATCTGGACGAGCTGGAAAAGATGGAGGTGAGCACCTGGCTGCCCTATACGGACGCCACGGCGCACGAGGCCCTGAAGAACCCCGTTTTCCGCCTGAAACTCATCCTCCAGGTTTACAAGGAGGCGGCCCCCGTGCAGTCCCAGGCCGGCCCCAGCGACATCACCTTCGCCCCGGAACCGGAGACGGAGGAAAAAGTCATCACGCTGGAAATCGCTCCGGCAGGAGAGGCCGGATACAGCAGGTTTTATTACGGCAGGGTGAATACATCCCCCAACTACTTTATCCTGAACATGGACGCCGTGCGCCTGCTCGGCGCCAGCCTCTCGGAAGACAACTGACCATTCCTCCCGCATGAGTATTGATCTGCAAACCGTTACCGCTTTTCTGGACGGAATCCTTTCCATGGATTCCATTCCGGACGCATCCCGCGCCCTGAACGGCCTTCAACTGGAAAACGGAGGAGCCGTTTCCAGGGTAGCCGCCGCCGTGGACGGCTCGGAGAAGGCTATCCATGCGGCATTGGAGACGGGGGCGGACCTGCTCCTCCTTCATCACGGCATTTTCTGGCAGACCATGCAGCCCATTACCGGCATTGCATACCGGAAGCTGAAAGCCGCCATGGACGGGAACCTGGCGATTTACGCCGCCCACCTTCCTCTGGACGTCCACCCCGTGTACGGAAATAACGCCCTGCTGGCGAAGGCCTGCGGAATCCGGCCATGTTCCAATGAAGGACTGGACTACCACGGCGTTTCCCTGGGTACGCACGGGGAATTCCCCGGCACGTGCCGGGAGCTGGCGCAGCGGCTGGAAACCGTCCTCGGAGCGTCCATTCAAACTTTCTGGGCGGACTCCCCGGCTGCCCCGGCTGGCGACGTCTTCGTCTGCTCCGGAGGAGCCGGGGACGACCTTGTCCAGGCCGCAGCCCTCGGCTGCCGTACCTACGTGACCGGGGAGGGTTCCCACTGGAACATCCCCATGGCCCATGAACTGGGCGTCAATCTGGTCTTCGGCGGCCACTACTTCACGGAGACGTTCGGCGTAAAAGCCCTGGGGCATCTGCTCAAGGACGTTTACGGTCTGGACTATGCCTTCATCGACCTGCCGCCCTCCGCCTACAGCCATTGACCAAACGCCACGGATCATGAATCTGACCACGGACGATGCCGACGGGAAAATCCGCCTGGACCAATACCTTGCCGCCCACCTTCCGGAGCTTTCCCGTTCCAGAATCCAGAGCCTGATCAAAAGCGGGGACGTATTGGTCAACGGCACTCCCGCCAAGCCTAAAAACCCAGTTTCCCGCGGTGATTCCATCACCGTCCGCATTCCGGAGCCGGAACCGGCGGAAGCACGGCCGCAGGACATTCCCCTGGACATCCTGTATGAGGATGAAGACGTGGTGGTCATCAACAAGGAAAGCGGCATGGTCGTGCATCCTGCCGCCGGCAACCCGGACGGCACCATCGTGAACGCCCTGCTCCACCATTGCGGGGACCTCTCCGGCATCGGCGGCGTGGAACGCCCCGGCATCGTCCACCGCCTGGACAAGGATACGTCAGGCTGCCTGGTCATTGCCAAGAACGACGGAGCACACCAGTCCCTGACGGCGCAGTTCGCGGCCCGCAGCACGGAAAAACGGTACCTGGCCGTTGTCCAGGGCATTCCCTCCCAAAGCTCCGGCACGGTTTTCACCCACATTGGGCGCCATCCCGTGAACCGCCTGAAAATGGCGGTGGTCAATCCGGGCACCGGGAAAGCCGCCATTACGGACTACGACCTGCTGTGCGCAGACCCGGCCACGGATTCCTCCCTGGTCCTGTGCACGCTCCACACGGGCAGAACCCACCAGATACGCGTGCACATGCTCCATCTGGGCCATCCGCTCATCGGGGACCCCATTTACGCCAAACCCGCCCGGCAGAAGGCGAAACCCGGCAGGCTCATGCTCCACGCGTGGCGGCTGGGCTTCGACCACCCGCGCACGGGAAAGCGCATGGAGTTTGAAGCGCCCATCCCGCCGGAATATACGCCGTGGCTCCAGCTCTTTCCCAACGGGCTTTACGGAGCCGTTCCGGAGCCGCGCCCGGTGAGGAAAAACGGGGAGCAGAGCTGAAGCGGCCCTGTTTTCCGTATTTCGGAAACGGCGGAGGGAGCGCCAAAAGGCAAAGGAAGCCCCTATTTTTTGCCTTCCTCCGGCTTGCAGAACTTGCGCCAGTCTTTCAGAAGCGTGGCGGGATGCCCTGTGATGATGATCTTGCCCGTGCCATCCACAATTCCCAGCCGTGGAATGGAGCCTCCCGGCTTGTAACCGGGAATACCGTTCCCTTTCTTCGGCTTGACGATGGGGAATTTCATCCGTTCCTCCTTGGCCCATGCCTTGGCGGCCTCCTCCGTCTTGTCACAGGAAAACAGCACCAGTTCCACATCATCGGTCTGGCGGATCTTCCGGTAGGTCCGCACCACGTGGGGCATTTCCCGGCAGCAGGGGCCGCACCAACTGGCGGAATACAGGAAAAGATAATATTTGGCTTTTGGGTTCGGCCTGTCCTTGGTTAAAAAATCGGCTTTTTCCAGAGCCTTCCCCACGGCGGAAACGGCAGCCTCCCCGGCCTTGGGAGCCGGAGTATCCGCGCTGGCGGAAAACATTCCGGCCACACCGCATCCGGCGAGCATGAGAGCAACAGAGCACAGTTTGATGGATTTTTTCATAGACCCATCATTATCAATAAAAAAATAACGGTCAAGCAAGATTATTCGCCGGAGCGTATTCTGAAGAGGAGGAAAACAGGCAGGTAATGCCGGCTTCAGAAGGCCGGGAAAAAAGCTGAACGAAGGAACAGGAATTTGCATTTGTTTTTCACCTGCCGGGAGCGGGAAAAGAAAGAATTCAGCGGCGCGCCGCACCACGGTTCTTCAGGAAGAAGGCCGGAACCTAACTTGGCGGCTGGACAGAAAACGCACAAGAGCTAAACCGCCGATTTTTTGGCGGCCCCCATTCTCCCGGCAAAGGCTCAACAACCGCCCCCGCGTCCCATCAACAAACAGCCAACCGGGAACAAGGGCCTCCCGGCCCTTGTAAAAAACAGTCCAACATAAAAATATTCCCTTATGCCCCCTTTTTGGGCGGAGCATTCAAATCCACGGTCACCTTCACGGGAACATCCATGGCCTTGACGCCCTTGCTGGCCACCACCGTAGCTTTCATTTTAGCGGGCATGTTCTTTACCTGGTACGTATAAGTGCGGGAAGGAACGGAACCGAAGCTGAACGAACTTTTGGACACGCCGGGTATCTCCAGTTTGCCGCCCTCCGCGTCAGTCAGCGTTATTTCCTCCACATGGAGCGTATCACTGAATTCCAGTTCCACCTCACCGGAAGCCTTGCCGTGGTCCTTTGCATCCTTCACGGTGATTTCCATGCCCTCCACCTTGAATTTGGCGCCCTTCCGCGCGTCAAACTCCTGGCCCGGAAAAGTCCTGCTTCCTTTGGAAACCTTCATGTTGACCACTCCGTCCAGCTTCAGGGGAAACACAGGTTTCTGTTTCAGCCTCAGGGAATGTTTGGCAAAGGCTCCGGAATCCGCAATACGGGTAAAAAAATTGTCGAATTTGGCTTTTGTCCTGGCGCCGCGGCCATCCGTAACTTCAAGCTGTGAGTCCTCACCGCCCTTAACGAATTTACAGCCCTTGGGAGCAACGAAACCCAGCACCACCTCCACGGCATCCTTATTTCTGTTAAACATGTCATCCACGCCGGCAGGATCAGGGAAGGACAGGGAGACCTGGGAGACATAAACGTTCACGGCCTGTCCGCTGGCGCAGGCTATCTGGGAAACGGCGCCCAGGAAACATGCCACGGCAGTCGGCAACAATGTTTTTTTCATCATATTAAAGAGAGGCAAACCTACCCTGCATCTTCCGTGCATGCAAGAAAAATCCGCCATGGAGAAGCCCCCCCTTTAATCTTGATTTGCCCCCGCGGAACCGCTACCCTGACGCGGCTTTAAACACACAGCTTTCACAGAGACATGGAGAACACTCAACACGGGGATTCCGCCTCCCCGGCCAATCCCCCCCGGCAGCAGAAAAGCGGAAACACGGATGAACAGACCATCGCCCTGACGAAGGCGCGTCTGGCCATTGACGAGGTGGACGCCCGGATTGTGGAGCTGCTTAAGAACCGCGCCGAATGGGTGCATGAAGTCGGCCGCATTAAAAAGGAGGGGAATTCCCCCATCTTCGTTCCCGAACGCGAAACGGCCCTGCTCAGCAAGCTGAACCGCCTGAACGCGGGCGTGCTGCCGGAGGCCTCCCTCCAGGCCATTTACCGTGAAATCATCTCCTGCTCCTTCTTCCTGGAAGGGGGGCTTACCATTGCCTACCTGGGCCCCAAGGGCACATGGAGCCACCAGGCGGCCCTCAAGCAGTTCGGTAAAAGCTGCGAACTTATCCCGTGCCAGAGCTTCAAGGACGTGTTTGACATGGTGGACCGCGGGAAGGCCCAGTACGGCGTGGTGCCCGTGGAAAACTCCTCGGAAGGCTCCGTGACCGCCGTGATGGACCTCTTCGTCACCTCTCCCCTCAAAATCTGCGCCCAGATCAATCTGAACATCCGCAACAGCCTGATGGCGGACATCCCGCGGGAACACATCCGCATCCTGTATTCCCATCCGCAGGTTCTCGGCCAGACGCGGAACTGGATTCTGCGGCACTTCCCGAACGCGGAGCTCGTGGAAACCTCCTCCACCACGAAGGCCAGCATCCTTGCCAAGGAGAACGCCTCCATGGGCGCGGCGTCCCTGGGCTGCCCGCTGGCCGCGGAACTGTTCGGCCTGAACATTCTGGAAGAAGACGCGCAGGACCAGGCCTGCAACACCACCCGTTTTGCCGTCATCGGCCGCCAGGAAACGCAGCCCAGCGGCAGGGACCGCACATCCCTGCTCATCCGCATCCAGCACAAGCCCGGCACCCTGGCGGAAGTCATCAACTGCTTCCAGCGGCACAACAACAACCTGATCCGCATTGAATCCCGCCCCTCCAAGGTCATCAACTGGGAGTACGTCTTTTACATAGACGCCGTAGGCCACATTCAGGAATCCCCCCTACGGGAAACCCTCCCGGAGCTGGAACAGCACTGCTCCATGCTGAAAATCCTGGGCAGTTACGCGGATACGGACGTCATTTGACCGGCTTAATCTTTCTCCCCCCGCTTCATACCACCCTGAAAAACCATGAAAATCGCTACGATTGCCGCCCTGGCCCTCACCCTGGCACTTCCCTCTCTGGCCCAGCAGTCCGCCACTAAAATCGTTACGGAGAACGGGCAGCCCACGCTGGCCCTGGATGAACAGTTCGCGGCCCGGCTGCGCAGCGGCAGGACGGAACAAAACGCCCCCGCCACGGTTCCCTCGGAATTCTCGGCAGCCGCCCCCGGACTTCCCCTCCCCGCGGACGCCAACCACGCCGCTGTGAAGGAAACGGCGGAAGAGCGCAACCGTCGCATGGAATGGTGGAGGGACGCCAAATTCGGCATGTTCATCCACTACGGCCTGTATTCCGGGCTGGCCGGGGAATGGAAAGGCAAGCCCGGCGGTTCCGAATGGATTCAGAAAAACGTGGAAGTGGACACGGATTCCTACGCTGCGGAAGCCCTGCCCCTGTTCAAGCCCAAGGAAGGGCTGACGGAAGAATGGGCCCGGCTTGCCCGGGACGCAGGGTGCCAATACGTGGTGCTCACCAGCAAGCATCATGAAGGCTTCGGCCTGTTTGACAGCGCCCAGACGGATTACGACTCCAAAAGCGCCGTGAACCGGGACATTATCCGCGAATACGTGGACTCCTGCCGCAAGCGCGGCTTGAAGGTAGGCCTTTACCACTCCGTCATCGACTGGCACCACCCGTCCTATGACAACACCATCTGCCCGGACCTCTGCTATCCCGCGGGACAGGCGGAAATGCTTAAAAGGAAAAACATCCCGCGGGACCACGCCGCCTACCAGAAGTACCTGCACGCCCAGGTCCGGGAGCTGATGACCCGTTACGCTCCCATTGACATCATGTGGTGGGATTATTCCCAGGGAGCCATGGAAGGGGCCAGGGGCTGGAAAGCGCCGGAACTGATGGACATGGTGCGCTCCATCAATCCCGGCGTCATCATGAACAACCGCCTGTACGCCTATTCCGGCCTGAACCGGGACCAGGCCGGCACGCTGGACCTGCGCTGCGGGGACTACATCACCCCGGAACGCTTCATCCCCCGGCGCGGCTATCCCGGCGTGGACTGGGAATCCTGCATGACGGTGAGCGACAAATGGGGCTACAACCGGTATGACACCAACATCAAGTCTCCGGAAACCGTCATTGAAAAACTGGTGGAATGCGTCACCAAGGGAGGCAACCTCCTGCTGAACGTGAACCCGATGGCGGACGGAACCGTTCCGGAAAAAGTGGCCGCCACCATGCGCGGCGTGGGCCAGTGGCTCAAGATCAACGGGGAGGCCGTGTACGGCACGCGGGCCTTCACGGAACTGGACCAGCCCGCCTCCATCAACCGGCAGGGGGACATCTTCGTCTTCCTGGTTCCGCCGCCGGACAAGGGACCGGCCCAGCCTCCCAGCGAAGGGACCATGAAGGAACTGACGGAAGGCGCGGAATACGCCCGCATGCAGCCGCTGGATTCCACCGGATACGAGGACGAGGAAGGAACCTCCGTCTCCCTCCCCGCAGGCTACTCCAAAGCGGTGCTGCTGGGAGACAACACCGCCCTGCCCGTCGTCAACGGAACGGTTCTGTTCAAGGCGCACGAACACTCCAAAACGCCCTGTTCCGTCATCAAACTGAGCAAATAGCCCTCTTTTCCACTCATTTTCCTTATGGAGGAAGACCTTTTTTCCCTGGCGGCCGGCAAGCAGCCGTCACAGCAGGCAAAGGATGAAGCGGGATCCCAAGCCGGAGAACCGCAGGAAAGCGCCGCCCCCGTCCAGCCCGGCAAGACGAAGGAAGACGTGCGCAACCGCGTGGACTACCTGCGTTCCGAACTGCGCCGCCACAACCGGCTGTATTACGAACAGGCGGAACCGGAGATCTCCGATGCGGAATATGACGCCCTGTTCCTGAAGCTTGAAAAACTGGAAAAGGCCCATCCCGAACTGGCGGAGCCGGATTCACCCACGCGCCGTGTGGGGGGGGCGCCGCTCCAGGGCTTCAACCAGATCAGGCACGCAGTGCCCATGCTGTCCATTGACGACATTTTCGAGCAGCGCGACGCCCCTGTTCCGGACGAGGAACTGGTGGAATTCTACAACAAGCTGGTCAAGGCGCTGAAAACGGAAACGGTGCCCGTCTCCGTGGAACCCAAGATTGACGGGGTAGCCCTCTCCATCATGTACCGCGACGGGCGGCTCGCTTATGCGGCCACGCGCGGGGACGGAGACGTGGGGGATGACGTGACGGCCAACGTCCGCACCATCCGCAGCGTCCCCCTCACCCTTCCCGCTGGGGCCCCTCCCGTGCTGGAGGTGCGCGGAGAGGTCTTCATGCCCAATGAAGCCTTTGCCAAACTAAATGAGGAACGGGACGCGGAAGGTCTCCCCGCCTTCGCCAACCCGCGCAACGCCACCGCCGGAACCCTCAAGCAGCTGGACCCCCGGCAGGTGGCCGCCCGTCCCCTGGCCTTCCTGGCCCACGGGCTTGGCGCGTATGAAGGGCCGGAACTCACGAATGTAAAGGATTTCTGGGACATGCTCCGCCACTGCGGCATTCCCTGCAATGATCCGGTGTATTATACGGACAGCCTGGAATCCACCCGTCAGGCCGTGCGGGACATTGACAGGCTCCGCCACACGCTCCCCTACGGCACGGACGGCGCCGTCATTAAAATCAGCTCCATGGCCACCCGGGAGGCCCTGGGAGCCACGGCGCGCGCCCCCCGCTGGGCGGCGGCGTACAAATTCCCCCCGGAACAGAAGGAAACCGCCCTGCTGAACATCATCGTGCAGGTGGGCCGCACCGGGGTGCTGACGCCCGTGGCGGAACTCAAGCCCGTGCTGCTGTCCGGCTCCACGGTGGCGCGAGCCACCCTTCACAACCAGGATGAAATCGACCGGAAGGACGTCCGCATCGGAGATACCGTGCTGGTGGAAAAGGCGGGGGAAATCATCCCCGCCGTTCTGAAAGTGAACCTTTCCAAACGTCCGGCGGATGCCAGGCCCTACAGCATTCTGGAAGCCACGGGGGGCCTGTGCCCCGCGTGCGGCAACCCCATCATGAAGGAGGAGGGAAAAGTGGCCTGGCGCTGCACCAACTTCACCTGTCCTGCGCAGGCCGTGTCGGGCATCACCCACTTCTGCTCCCGCTCCGCGCTGGACGTGGAAAGCATCGGCTCTTCCGTGGCGGAAGCTTTGAGAAGCTCCGGCCTGGCTGCCTCCGCGCTGGACCTCTTCTCCCTGAAGCTGGAACAGCTCGCCAACCTGAACCTGGGCACGCCGGAGGAACCGCGCCGCTATGGGGAAAAGAACGCCCAGAAAGCGCTGGACGCCCTGCAAAACGCGCGCGAGCTTCCGCTGGAACGCTGGCTCATCGCCTTCGGCATTCCCCTGGTAGGGGAAGTAGTCGCCAAGGCGCTGGCGGACACGCACCCGGACCTGGAGCATGTGGCGGACTCCTCCTACCTCCGGGACATCGTGCGCCTGGACGAGCTGATGGAACAAGCCGCCAAAACCAACCCCAACACCCGTGAAAACAGAAAGGCGGTGAAGGAAGGCGCGCTTTCCGCAGAGGCGGTGCAGGAGCGCCATCAGGAACTGACGGATGAAATCGACCGCCTGACCGCCCCCTATCTGGAAACGGGCTACCTGCGCAAGAACACGGCCAAGTTCAGCTATGGCTCCGAAATCGGCGTGGCGGCGGCCAAATCCCTCCAGAGCTTTTTCACCTCCGCAGCGGGGAACCATACGATGGACGTTCTGCGCGGCCTGGGCATCAATCCCCAGTCCCAGTCCTACCGGGCCAACCTTCTGGAAATCCCGGCGGGGGCCCTGTCCGGCAAGACCTTCGTCATCACCGGAACGCTCAGCCAACCGCGGGACTACTTTGAACAGCTCATTGCCGCCCACGGGGGGAAAGCCACCGGAGCCATTTCCAAATCCACCTCCTACCTCCTGGCAGGCAGCGGCGGCGGCTCCAAACGGGACAAGGCCCTCAAGCTGGGCGTTCCCGTCATCTCCGAGGAAGACTTCAACAAGCTGGTCGGGGAATAGGCCGCCATCCCTACCCTACTCTGTTTCCCATCGACGCTACAGAAACCCGTTCCCTGCATCATGCCGCAGGCTTCCGCCTGTTCCATCCCGCCGGAGCTCAAGGCAAAAACGCCCAATGTGCCCCCTCCGTCCACCCCTTCTCCCTTCCATGGTCCGTCTGATTTTTTCCGTGTGCCGCATTCCGGGAATTTAATTCCTGAATCCTGCAAAAAAGCTTGCTACGGACCGTCATCTGCTCCCTAATAAACCGCGTATGCTGAACCTGCCTAACGCTATTACCCTGACACGGATTGCCCTGGTAGTCGTCTTCACGGCAGCAGTCAGCATCGCGGACCAGTATTCCTGGGGATACCTGGCCGCACTGGTCACCTTCATCCTGGCGGCCTGCACGGACTGGCTGGACGGCTACCTGGCCCGCCGCCTGAACCAGGTCACCACCTTCGGCAAGCTCATTGACCCCCTGGCGGACAAGATTGCCGTTTCCGCCGCCTTCATTTACCTGACGGGCGTGGGGCTATGCCCCGTCTGGGTCACCATTCTCATCATCAGCCGGGAATTCCTGGTCACGGGCCTGCGCCAGATTGCCCAGGACCACGGCGTCATCATTCCCGCGGGCACGTCCGGCAAATGGAAAACCGCCTTCCAGCTGGCTTTCTGCATCGCCTCCCTGCTGGCCCTGACCTGGACGCACACGCCGGAATACCTGCCCTCCTTCCTGGACCAGCTTGCGGCGCTCTGCCTGTGGCACGGATCCGGAGCTTCCAATTTCCTGTACCAGTTCACTCTGTGGGGCTCCATCATCCTGACCGTGTATTCCGGGGCCGTTTACTGCGTGGGCGCGCGCAAATTCTTCCAGCACTAAGGGTTCCCCGCCAGGTTCCCGGCTGTTCTTCCCTCCGCATGCCGGAAAGAGGAATGTACATCCACAGCTTGAAACCGAACAGGGGAATCTTCTCCCCCGGGTACCCCGGCGCCCTTTCATCACCATCCCATATGCCGACAGAAAAATGGAAAACAGCGATAAAAAAGGCAGCCCATGAAAGGCAGCCTTTTCATTATTTTCTGAACTCCATTCAGGCAGATTATTTCATGATAAGGGTTAGTGCCGTAACTTGCTTGTTTTATCTCACGAGCTAGCCAGAGGCGATTTGCAGAAGTTTTCCCAGCTCAAATACGGCAGGCTTTCTGCCGCTTCCTTCTCTCACCTTCCGCACCAACCCGGCTTCGATGATCTGATTCAGGAGATTGCGAACAGTCATGTCTTGGCAGGTGTTTTCCTTCTCCTTCATTTTTTTAATAATTTGAGGCCTCGTAAAGATGGGGGTCTCGAAAATGCAATCCAGAAGCAGATGAGAGTATTCGGAATGGGTGATGTTCCTGAAAGCATCTTCTAGTTCGTTATGAAGTTTGTTGATCTCTACGGCGCGGTTGATGTTTGCCGTGGCCTGCTCCACCATCGCCCGCAGGAAAAAGGAAAGCCATTCGTTCCATTTATTTTCTTCATGGACGGCATTCAAGCATCTGTAATATTCGTCCCGGTGAGCTTCCAGATAGGCGGACATGTAAAACATGGGACGGTGCAAAATGTTCTTGGCATAAAGAAAAAGAGGAATCATGAGCCGTCCGATTCGGCCGTTGCCGTCCAGAAATGGATGAATCATCTCAAACTGAACGTGCATCACGGCTGCCCGAACAAGAGGGTCCAGCTGAGCTTTCTCCTCAATGCTCCAATCATTCACCATGTAGTCCAACCAGTTTTCCATCAAGGCTTCCACGTGCACCGGATCGGGAGGAATGTAGGAGGCCTGTTCGATCGGGCAGCCGTGGGAACCTATCCAGTTTTGTACCTCTCGGAAAAGGCCGGGGGACTTTGTGTTGCCGCGCACGCCTTCCAGCAGAATTCTATGGATTTCCTTGACCAAGCCAAGGCTCAACGGCCTTTCTCCGAGACTGCGGGATGCAAATTTCAAGGCTGACCGATAATTTTTAATTTCGTCAATGTCCTCCCTTTTGCTTTCGCTGAATGATATGCCAGCGTCTTGTTCGTACACTTCGTCAATGGTTGCCTGCGTGCCTTCGATTTTGGAAGACAGAACTGCTTCTTGAGTCATGAAGGGTGACAGGAGAATGTCAGGATTGACCAACGTCCTTACTATTCCATCATAACGAGCTACAGCTCCGTTGGCTTTTCCCAGGATATCGGCAAATGCGTTTGCATCAATTCTTTTTAGAACAGGCAGATATTCCGGAAGATAAGGTGTCTTCATCACAACTTTGTTGATAATGAAAGTAGGATTCAAAGTCAACAAATGATTTCGTTGACTTTATATTATCATCAAAACTGTTTATTTACATCAAAAAGGTATTTCACAGTCAACAAAGTATTTTGATGGTATTTTGTTTTCATCAACGAATAGTAATTCCGTTTTACGCACGGTTCTTACCGGAGGGCAGTCCATTCCTTTTGCCAGGCTCTTGTGAGAATTTGCTTGGAGGCTCCGTCAGTTTCCCAGCCTTCCGAGAAGGTGCAGAGAGGGTCGAAACCAGGAGAGCAAACATCTTGCATAGGCTCCATTGCCCAGGCTATTTCGCCAGTTCTCCTCTGCTATAGTTTCCATAACTATGCAACACACTTTCAAAGGAAAATGGGCACAGGGGCCGCACACTGCCGAGGTTCCGCAACGCGAATCTGACTCTCCTCAGGAGGCGTCCCGCCAGACTTCTCAGGAAAACACCGGAAAACGGAATCCTGACGCAATAGACGTTTTTATTTCTCTTGACGGATATTCTGCGCCGTGCTTATATCGTGCTGTTCCCGCCAAATGGTGCTTGGTTGTTGATTTTTGATAGTCATTTGCGGTTGGCGGAATACGGGCGTCTCCGTATTGATCCTTTCAGTATCGCTCCTGCGGGCTTCTTTTTGTTCCGCTATTGTCGTGATTCCGTCAGTTCATTGCAGCCGAGGCGCATTCACAGACACATCAATAAACATGGTATCAACCACATTCAGGGAGCTTGGCTTGTCGGCTCCCATTCTCCGCCAGCTGGAGAAACTGGAGTACAAGACCCCCACCCCCATCCAGGCAGCCTGCATCCCCCTGCTGCTGCAGAACAAGGACCTGATGGGACTGGCGCAGACCGGAACCGGCAAAACGGCCGCGTTCGCCCTGCCCCTCATTCAACAATTTTCAGAACATCCCAGAAAGCCGCTTGCCCGCCAGGTAAGGGCGCTCATCCTGAGCCCCACCCGGGAACTGGCCGCGCAGATTCATGACAACATCTGCGCCTATGCCAAAGGGCTGAACCTGTCCACCGCCGTCATCTTCGGCGGCGTGGGGTACGCCCCCCAGTTCAAGAAGCTGGCCGGCGGCCTGGATATTCTGGTAGCCACGCCCGGCAGGCTGATTGACCATCTGGAACGCCAGACCGTCAACCTGGGCGGTGTGGAAACCCTGATTCTGGACGAAGCGGACCACATGCTGGACATGGGCTTCGCTCCGGCCCTGAAAAAGATCGTCGCCAAAATCCCGAAGAAACGCCATACCCAGATGTTCTCCGCCACCATGCCGGACAACATTCTGCAACTGGCCCAGTCCCTGCTTCAGGAACCGGAAACGGTGATGGTCACCCCCCCGGCCGCCACGGCGGACAGGGTGGAACAGTCCCTCTGCATGGTTGGCTCCCAGGCGGAAAAAAGGCCCCTTACCCTGGATCTGCTGGAACAGCAGGAACAGCCGGGCCGCACGCTCATCTTCACCCGGACCAAGCACGGCGCGAACCGCCTGGCCTCCTTCCTGACCGGAAAGGACCACCCGGCCTCCGCCATCCACGGCGACAAGAGCCAGGGCACGCGTGAACGCATGCTCCGGGAATTCCGTTCCGGGGAAACGCCCATTCTCGTCGCCACGGACATCGCCGCCCGCGGCATTGACGTGAAAGACGTGCAGCTCGTCATCAACTACGATCTGCCGGAAGAACCGGAAGTCTATGTGCACCGCATCGGCCGCACGGCACGCGCCGGAGCCGCCGGGCAAGCCATCGCCCTCTGTTCCCCGGATGAAATCAAAAAAGCCAGGGACGTGCACAAGCTGCTGGGGCGCCTCCTTCCCGTCCATTCCTCCAGCGCCACCATACCGTCTGAATTGCAGACGGTTCCCGGCACGCACAGGGAAAGGAAAAACTCCATGCAGGAAAACCGTTCCGCCTCCCGCAGGGGGCCGCGGAAAAGTTACGGAAGGCGGAATTCCGCCGGAAGGCAGGGAAGCCGTGCGGGCGCATGATTTTAATCATTCAAAAAAACTTTTGAACGAAATCAGGGGCTGCACAGTCTCACTTGCTACAAACGGTTCACCGGACCGTTCCAGTCGGGAAGCTTCAACCGGAGTTTCAATCATGAAAATCATCTCGTCCATCATCAAGACACTGTGCGTGGGTACCGTCGGTTCCCTCGCCTGCCAGGCCGCCATGCAGGCTTACGCGGATGACGTTCCCTCCACGTTTGTGGAAGGCAACTATTCCCCGGAAGTAGCCCGCTACGTGCAGAGCATCGCAGGCGTGGCGCTGGCCTCAGGCATTCATGATTATGACGAAAACGCTACCAGCAGCTACCAGGTTCTGGCTCAGGTTCTCAACAGCGGCAATGCAACGGAATTGCCGGACGACCTGAAACGGGCCATTGAAATGCTGACCAGCTACGTCCCCGACCCGAACGCGACCATTCAGCCGATTCTGACTAAAAAACAGATTGAGAGGATGGAGCAGATGGCGGACCGTATTGAAAACCTGATGGAGGAAAAATACGGAGTGGACCTGGAAGACTGCATGAATATCATGAAACGTGCATTGGCCCCGTCCATTCCCGACATCCTCCGCTCCTGTGACATGGAAGGCACGCAGCTGCCGACCACCACCGTTTTCCGCCCCAGGCTGGGCAAGGCGCTGAATGAAGCTTATGCCAGGCTTGCCGCGTCAAAACTTCCCGCCGCCGGCACGGCTCAGTAACCGGACCACTTCAAAACGACCGGGAAGATGATCCCGATTCCACGGCATGCGGACCCCGTCAAGGTTCCCTGAACAGAAGCCGCAGGAAACGGAATGATCTTCCCCGTCGCCAGGAAAGGAAACAACAGCCAGCGCCGGCGACACCACGCAACACTCTCCGGATGTCCTCCGATGCAGGGCCGATCCTTCGGACCGCGGTGCAGCGATACGCTCACCCCCCTTCACTCCCAAGCAACGGCATGCAACATCGGCACAACCGGGTGATGCACCTGACAGGCCCCGTCCTTCCCGCACTGCGGCAGGAATGGGGCCTTTTTCATGCCCGCCTCCCGGAAGGAGCCTGCCTTCCCCTCTTTTGACGCCTCCGGCGCGGAGCACCTCTCTCCCGCAGGAGAATGCATTTTTTGCACCATCCGTGAAAGAAAGATTCTCAAGTCCGGGTATGTATGGCAAACTAAGGACTCAAATCCTTCCATATAATTACCATCCATGGATAATTCATCATCACGCCGTCGTTTCCTTCAGACCCTGGGTCTGGCTACTGGCGCCCTGGCTGCCGGTTCCTTCGCCAACGCCCAGGAAGTAGCTCCCCTGGCTCCCAAAAAGATCATCGTTCCGGACCCGAACAACATCGGTCCCATGACCACGTGGCCCCCGCGCAAGCCCGGCGCCATCTACATGGGCGGCTTCAGGGCCCCCAAGCTGGACAAGGTGCGCGTGGCCTTCGTCGGCGTAGGTGAACGCGGCTCCATGCACGTGGGCCAGATGGCCGTCATTGAAGGCGCGGAAGTCGTCGGCATCTGCGACCTGTACAAGGACTGGGCGGAACGCAACGCGGCGCTGGTGGAAAAGAAGACGGGCAAGCGCCCTCCCATTTTCACGAACGGCCCGGAAGACTACAAGCGCATGATGAAGGAAGTCAAGCCGGACGCCGTCATCGTCTGCCCCAGCTGGGAATGGCACTGCCGCGTCACCTGCGACGTGATGAAAATGGGCGCCCACGCCTTTGTGGAAGTCCCCATGGCCGTCTCCATCAAGGAACTCTGGGAAATCGTCAATACCTCCGAGGAAACCCGGAAGCACTGCATGATGATGGAAAACGTCAACTACGGACGTGAAGAACTCATGTACCTGAACATGGTGCGCCAGGGCGTCATCGGCGACCTGCTGTACGGGGAAGCCGCCTACATCCACGAACTGCGCGGCCAGATGAAGCAGGTGGACCGCGGCACCGGCTCCTGGAGAACCTACCACTACGCCAAGCGCAATGGCAACGTCTACCCCACGCACGGCCTCGGCCCCATCGCCCAGTACATGAACCTGGCCCGCAAGGACGACTGCTTCGGCAGGCTCGTTTCCTTCTCCAGCCCGGCCCTGGGCCGCGCCGCCTATGCCAAGAAGAATTTCCCGGCGGACCACAAGTGGAACAAGCTGGACTTCGCCTGCGGCGACATGAACACCTCCATCATCAAGACCACCATGGGCCGCACCATCCTGGTGGAATGGGATGAAACCAGCCCGCGCCCCTACTCCCGCCTGAACCTCATTCAGGGCACCCTGGGCACGCTGGCCGGCTTCCCGACCCGCGTGGCCGGTGAAAAGCTGGGCAACGGCAACTATCACGAATGGATTGAAGGCAACGAAAAACTGGCCCCCATTTTTGAAAAGTACGATCACCCGCTCTGGAAGAAAGTCGGCCCGCTGGCCCTGAAGATGGGCGGCCACGGCGGCATGGACTTCGTGATGCTTTACCGCATCATCGAATGCCTCCGCAAGGGCGAACCGATGGACCAGAACGTATACGAAGGCGCCTTCTGGTCCTCCGTCTCCGAGCTTTCCGAATACTCCGTGGCCCAGGGCGGCATGCCCCAGGTGTTCCCGGACTTCACCCGCGGAGACTGGAAGACGACCGCCCCGCTGGGCATCGTTCAGTAAAAAACTCATTCCCCATCCGGCCTGGAGCTTTTCCGCCTTTACAGCGGGCTTCCAGGCCGGAGCGGATTCCCCGTTCAGAAAACAGGCCGCTGCAAGGCGTGCCTGTTTTTTATTGGCGTGAACAGCGGTTGCAGGGGTAAAAGGAGGCAGGCTGTTCCATTGGCAGCCCCCCTGTTCCTTGATGGAACGGGCGCTCACGTTCATAAAGACGGAGCATGAAAACCCGCAATAAGCATTGGTTCCCTGCCTGCTGTTAGTGAAAAAGGCAGGAAAGGAAGAATGCCTTGCACCCGGAAGGTGCAACCGCACAGCCTGAATAATTTATGAAAGCACCGGCTCAACTCATTTCTTGAGGATTCTCTTTAGATTGGCGACGTCCAACAACAAATTCACCGTTTCAAAATTCCCCTTGTAAAACACGCCCCAGTTATTGAAGACGCAGGGCAATTCCTTTGCCTTTTGCAGCGTATCCACCCTGATGAGAGATACCGGAACATCGTTCTCTCCACAGTACCGTTTTATGATCTCAATGTTTTGATACACAAAGGGGCATTGCATATCATAATAAATTGTCAGCTCCCGGCTCTCAATTCTCCCCTTTTTGGCATTCGGCGCAAACCTCGGCGTTGTTCCGTCAAAGGAAAGAGCAAGCAGTTCATAGCCATGACTGGCAGCATCCACCGCCTCAAAGCCGAACTTCTTCGCAAAGGATTGATCGGCAAGCCACGCTTTCTGTTTTTCAGCTCCGAGCATGCAAACGCCGGATTTGCCCTTTTCCCTGGCATCAGCCAGACAATATTCCATCAGCAATTTTCCATACCCTTTCCCCTTGTAGCTGCCGGAAACCCACAAGCAATATATATAATAGTAGTTGTCCCCAAGGATGGGAACCCAGGCCGTCTCCAGAGGGGCATACTCAATGAAAACCACTCCCTTGGCATTTAACTTTCTAAAGACGTGGCCTTCCCTGATCCGGCCGGAAAGCCATTGCCGCTTTGCTTCAACGCCCGGATGGGGGGCCCGGCTGCGGATAATGCAGCATAAATGTTCACTGGCCAGATTGTCCGCCGTTAAATTGATAAAATCCGTATTCAAAGGCGCATCTTCCATTCTACTAATTTTAATATCCGCCTGTGGAAATGTCAAAAACTCATTCCATGCCCCGACTTCCCGTTACAGGCACAAGCCCTTTTGTTCATCCAGGCATCAGCGGGCGCATTACTCCCTTGGCAAATGGGGCACCTTACAACAGAAACAAGGCTGTACCTGCTGAAAAACAGCTGTAACGGCGTGAGAGACATCGGTCCTGAACCGTTCTGAAGATTCCTCAACTGCCTTTGACGGGCGTCTCCGGCGTCAGTTCATACGTCTTTTCCGTGCCATTGGCGGCCACCTTGACGGATTGGGCCACCGGGGAGGAAAGGCGGAACTGCGTTACCCTGCCGTCCTTCCAGTCCATGTCCACGGTAATGTTGCCGCGGGCTTTCAGCCCACGCACGCTCCCGTTTTTCCAGGCTTCCGGCAGCGCCGGCAGGAGATGCAGGCGGCCGGTGCGGGACTGGAGCAGCATCTCCGCAAAGCCGGCCACGATGCCCATGGTTCCGTCCACCTGCATGGGCGGATGCGTGGTGAACAGGCTGTCCATCATGCTGTGGCGCATCATGCCCCGAATCATCTCATAAGCCTTTTCCCCGTCCAGAAAACGCGCCCAGAGGCTGGCGCGCCACGCCCAGGTCCAGGAACGGCGGGAATCCCCCGTGGTTCCGCGCGCCAGCAGGGATTTGCGGGCGGCTTCCGCCCATTCCGGCGTCTTTTCCGGGCTGATCCGGCTGCCGGGATAAACGGCAAACAAGTGGGAGGTGTGCCGGTGGCGCGGGTCCCAGGAGCCGCCCGGCTTGCGGGCGATCATCCATTCCAGCAGCAGGCCGTCCTCCCCCACCCTGGGACCGGCCAGAAGATCCCTCTTGGCGGCCAGTTCTTTCCTCCAGGCAATGTCCACGCCCAGGGTTTCCGCGGCCTGTACGGTATCATGGAACAATTCCCACACGATCTGCTGGTCATGCGCGCAGCCGTCCTCCCTGGGGCCGTGTTCCGGGGACCAGCCCATCGGAGCCACCAGCGTTCCTTCCTTCACGTCCTTCAACTCCCGGGAGATTATTTCCGGCGTCACCTTCCTGTCCTCCGTCCGGAAGTTGCTTCCTCCCGCGTGCAGGGGCTTGAGCTGGCTTTCCCAGAAACGGCAGATTTCCTTCATCATCGGGTAAGCCGTCGTTTTCAGATACTCCCTGTCCATCGTGAACAGGTAGCGTTCCCACAGATGCAGGGCATACCACGCGGAAGCGGGCTTGTTCCATTTAAATCCCTGGCCCCCGTAAATGTTCTGGGCCGTCCTGGACGTCCAGCCCGGAGCGGGCTTGCCGCCAGCCGTCCTGAACTCTTTCTCCTCCCGGGTGATTTTACGCGCGGCGGGCGCCATTTCCCGGATGTAATCCACCAGCGGGTCATAACATTCCGCCAGGTTGGAGGGGAGCACTCCCCAGTAGCACATCTGGATGTTGATATTATTGTGGTAGTCGGAATCCCACGGCGGAATCAGGCTGTAATTCCACAGGCCCTGGAGGTTGGCGGGCAGATTCCCCGGCTGGGAGGAGGAAAGGATGACGTAGCGGCCGAAGTTGAACACCAGTTCCTCCAGATCGGGATCACGGGCGTCCCTTCCGGCGTCCACCGCCTGCCTGTACCTCTTCAGCCTCTCGTTGACGGGGAGTTCCGCCGTGGCGTCCTCCGTCTCTCCCAGGTCCAGGGAAACGCGGTGGTAAAGCTTGCCGTAGGCGCCCCGGTGGGCGGCTTTCAACTGCTCCGGAGCCGCCTTGAGCGCACGGGCCAGAACGGCGTCATTCCTCTTGCGGGGCGGCTCCCCCTTCCAGTTCCGGGAAGCGTCCAGCACGTAATCCGTAGCCAGGGAAACCAGCACGCGGCAGGAATCCGCCCGCCGGACGGTGATGGAGCCGCCGTTAGCCGTGACACTTCCACCCCTGGGAAGAACGGCAATGCGCGCCTCATAGGTCAATCCGTTCTTCAGGGAACCCTGCATCAGAATCATTCCCCTGCCCCCTCCGGCCGTGGCCGTAATCCTGTCCTGAGGATGCAAGGTCGCCAGGCGGAAGGAGGCTTCCACGGAACGGGGCCTGTCCCCCTGCACCGTCATGGAAACCACCTGGTGCGGAACGCTGGCGAAATACTCCCTCCGGTAACGGACTCCCCCGGAGTTGTAGGACACGGAAGCCAGCGCCTCCGCCACATCCAGCGTCCTTTTATAATCCTGCACGTTCTCTGCTGCCGGATACGTGATTTCCAGCGTGCCGAACGGCTGGTAGGATCCGAATTTGACGGAATCCGGCCCCTTGTCCTTGGCTTCCGCACTGCAAAAACCTCCGGACCACATGCTGATTTCCGTCAGCTCCAGGCGGTCCTTTTCCACGCCTCCGTAAATGAGCGCTCCTATTCTTCCGTTGCCGATCGGCGTGGCGTCCTTCGCCCAGGAGTTGTCCCCGGTTCCCTTCTGGGGCCGCGTCTCCTTCCATTCCGCCGGACGGCTGAACCGGACCAGGGAGGATTTCCATGCCGTTGATTCCTCCGCCGCGCGCAGGACGTCCCCGTGGAACAGAACACCAAGAAGGAGAAAGAAGAACGGACGCATAACGGAAAGATACTACCATATATCCGGAGCCTTTTCAAAGCCATTCTTTCCGCCGGAAAGGACGCTTCCGGATGACGCCAAAAGCCGCAATTCCATGAAATTTTTCCTCACTGCGGAACCGTATGTAGGCTTGAGGAACGTCCCATGCGCACGCATTTTCCACCATTTTCCCCCGGAGTGGAACGCCGTTCCCCAAAACAGCACATACTGCCCCGCCATGCTTTCCTACTGCACCAACATCCATCCCGCCGAATCCTGGGCGGAAACCCGGGAAGCCCTCCAGACCCACGTTCCCCGCATCCGGCAGGAACTGGCCGCACTGAATTCCCCCCTGAAGGACCGCCCCCTGGGCATCGGCCTGCGCCTGTCCGCCAGGGCGGCAGCGGAACTGCTGGAAACGCCGCACGCCGTGGAAGCCCTGAAAGCATGGCTGGACGAACACAACGCGCGCGTGGAAACCCTCAACGGCTTTCCCTACGGGAACTTTCACGGCCAGCGGGTGAAGGAACACGTTTTCCAGCCGGACTGGACCACGCCGGAACGTTTTGAATACACCTGCAACCTGTTCCGCATCCTGGCCCGCATCGGGGATGAAAACGCAGACAGGCTGACCGTCAGCACGCTCCCCGCCTCCCACAGCTGGTTCCATGCGGAGGAGGAGCGCATGTTCTCCCGTCTGGACGCCATGAGCGGATTCCTGGACGTGCTGAGCAGGCAGACCGGACGCCTGATGCAGCTTGGGCTGGAGCCGGAGCCATTCGGCCATTTCCACGATACGGAGGGCGCCATCCGCTTTTTCAACGGCCTGCGCAACCACTCCCGCCGCCCCGAACTCATTGAACGCCACCTGGGGCTGACGTATGACACCTGCCACTTCGCCATCCTGCGGGAGGAACCGGCAGACACCCTCTCCGCCTGGGAGGAAAACAACATCTCCCTCTGCAAGGTGCAGTTCTCCAACGCCCTGGAATGCCGCATACGCGGGGAGGAAGACCTGGAACGCCTCCGCCAGTTTGACGACGGCGTTTATTTCCACCAGACCAGCATCCTCCACCGGGGCAGAACCATGCTTTTCCCGGACCTGCCGAACGCCCTGGCCTACGGGCGGGATTACGCGGAGGAAACGCGGGATTCCCAATGGCGCATTCATTACCACATTCCCCTGTACGCCTCCCCGGAACCGCCCCTGCGGGGCACGGAGGATTTCATCCTGAAAACGCACGCCTTCCTCCGCAGCCATCCGGGCCTGAACCCCCACCTGGAGGTGGAAACCTATACGTGGAGCGTCCTGCCGGACCATCTGAAAATTCCCCTGGCCGCCCAGATTGCCCGTGAACTGCATTACGTTGAAACCCTGTAAGAGATGACCCGCATTCACAAACACGCCGCCCTGACCGCCGGATTCCTGCTGCTGGCCTCCGGCCTCTCCTCCTGCACCCTCCTTCCCGCTTCCTCCTCCGGCGGCCCGGATACCCCGCGGAGCCTGGGCGCGCGCATGGAAAAGCATACGGAAGTCCTGCAAAAAGACATCGGGCCCAGAAACGCCCGGCAGCCCAAATCCATGGAAGCCGCCGCCAAATACATCGCCGGAAGCTTCTCGGACATGGGTTATGCCGTCACCTTGCAGCCCGTTTCCGGAGGGGATGCGAAAAAGGGGACCGCCATCTACAACGTCCTGGTTTACAAGCCCGGACTGTATTCCAACAACCAGAGCATCGTAGTGGGAGCCAATTACGATTCCAGCGAACGGCTCAACAACGGAAGCGGAGCGGCCCTGCTGCTGGAAACGGCCAGGGGCCTCAAGGACATTCCCACCAACCACAACATTTACTTCGTCGCGTATGCGAACGGAGCGGAACCCGCATCCGCCTCCTCAGGAGCCTCCGTCCACGCCAAAACCCTGAGCGGCAGCATCGGCGCGGCCAACATCCTGGGCATGATCAACCTGGAACCGCAGGAACTGGCCGCCGCTGCGGAGCAGAAACAGCCGGAACCGGAATCCCCGCAGGAAGCCGTGCTGTTCATGACCACGCTCCGCGGCAAGGAATTCGCGGGCCAGTGCGCCACTCCCTTCACCAAATCCTGGGAGCAGGCTCCCCCCACCTTCCACCGGGAGCCCTCCGCCATTGCGGGCAATGACCGCCATTACGCGGCGCTGGGCATCCCCACGGTCTCATGCCTGTGCAAGTACGCCATTACGGATTCCCATACGGAGGACTATGTGCACGCCCTGACGGACATGATTCACCAGGTGGCGGACAATGACGTGCCCAAACCGGAGAAAAACGCCGCGGCGGACCAGAAAAAACCCTGACGCCTCTTTCTCCCCCTCTTCTTTTACCGGGACAGCTTTCTTCTTCCGTGGCCGCCGCCCAGCATCAGCACGGGCATGAAGGAGAGCGCCACCAGCGCAATGACCATCGGCATCCAGTTGTCGGAATACCGCTGCATCAGGAAGGAGGTCAGGGAAGGCCCGGCCAGCGTGCCAATGGAGTAGCTCAGCAGCAGAAGCTGGTTCATGGTCACCAGCTCATCCCGTGAGGCCTCTTCACACCCCCAGGCCATGGCGACGGGGTACAGGGAGAAACCCGCCAGCCCCAGCGCGATCAGGGAGGGGGCCATCAGGCCGCCTTTCAGCACCAGCCCCGCGCATGCGGCCACCACCAGCAGGGACTGGCATTTCATGACGAAGGCGCGCCCGTATTTGTCCGCCAGCCGTCCCATGGGCCACTGGCCCAGAATAGCCGCGGCAATCAGCAGGGCCATCCAGTACCCCACGGAGGAGTGGTTCATGCCCTGGTGTTTCAGGAACAGGGGCATCAGGCAGTAAATGGTACCCAGCACTACGCCGGAAATCACGCACCCCACCACGCCCAGAAACACGCTGCGGCGTTTGAGCAGCGTCCGAACCTCCACATGGGTGGAAGACAGGGCGCCCGCGGAATCAGACTCCAGGCGGGCAAACAGCAGGGGAATCATGCCCACTGCGGACAGAACGCATACCTCCGTCACCACCAGGGACATGTCGCTGGGAAACCAGCCCAGGAGGAGCTGGCCCAGCACCGTTCCCAGATAATAAACCACCAGGTAGGAGGCCAGAAGAATGCCGCGGGTTTTCAGTGTTCCGGCCCTCAGCAGGGCGCTCTCCACCACCACCCAGACCAGGGCGCAGCTTATCCCCGTCAGCAGCCGGAGGCCGCTCCAGGCCAGCGCGCCTGGAAACACAAGCAGCAGCAGGGTGGACGCCGCGCATAAAACGCACGCGTACTGGTAGCTCCCCTTGAAGCCGGCCTTGCGGATCACCCCGCCGGCCATCAGCGTGCCCGCCAGGTTCCCCAGAAAGAAAAAAGCCCCCACCAGCCCGGCCTCCCAGGTGGCGGCGTCAGACTGTTCCATCCACAGCGGAACCACCGTATTCAGAACGGCAAACGCCACCGTCTGAAAAAGAAGCCCCGCCAGCAGCAGGGCAATAGGCCAGGTAAATGTACGCATCACGATAAAGCGGGGACTATAGCACCAAAGCCGCAGCAGTCAACCGCCTCTTCCTCCGGAAATAAAAACAGGGAAAGCATTCCCGCAGAACAATACATAAATTATTGATAATAAACTATCAATAAACCATTAAAAAATATAGTGGACTGTCATATCCCCCGGCGCAGGGAGGCGGGCAGAATCTTCATCTGCTCCCGGTACTTCGCCACCGTGCGGCGGGCGATGTTCACCCCCTGCTCCTGAAGCGCGGCGGCCAGCCTGGCGTCACTGAGGGGCTTGGAAGAATCTTCCTCCGCAATCAACCGCCGCATCAGCTCCTGAACGGCGCCGGACGCCACGGCCTCCGCGCCCGCTCCGCCCAGGGAAGCGCCCCCCTCCGCCGGAACGCCCGCGCTGAAAAAGGCCCTTAGCTCCTTCATCCCCCACTTGCACAGCAGGTACTTGTCCCGGCACGCACGGGAAACCGTGGACACGTGCACCCCCATTTCCTCCGCCACCTCCTCCATGCCCATGGCCTTCAGCCGGGACGGCCCGAACCTGAAAAAATCCTCCTGCCGCCGCACGATGGCGCGGGCCAGGCGCAGCACGGTCTCCTGCCTCATGTCCAGGGCGCGCAGCAGTTCCTGCCCTTCCCGGAATGCCTTGCGGAGATACTGCCGGAGCTCCCGGCTGCCGGAGCTCTCCGCCATCAGCTCCATGTACCGTTCATTCATGGACAGGCGCGGCAGGTACTCGGAAGTGAGGACTACATCCAGACCCCCGGAAGGCCCTTCCTCCACGATGACGTCAGGCAGCAGATGGGGATTGCCGCCGGGAGCATAGGCGCAGCCGGGGTCCGGCGTCAGGCTGCGGATCACTTCCAGAGCCTCCGCCACGGCTTCCGGCTCCACGTCCAGCAGGCGCGCGGCCTCCTCATACTTGTGCGCCGCCAGCTCCCGCCAGCAGCGCTTGACCAGGCGGAAGGCGAGCGAACGCTTCAAGCCGCGCTGTTCAAGCTGAATCAACAGGGAATCCCTCAAATCCGCCGCTCCCACGCCGGGAGGGTCCATCCCCCTCAGCACGTCCAGGGCTTCCTCCATATCCCTCATGCTGAAGCACTCCCGTTCTTCCAGCTCCTGCGGGGACTCCGTCAGGAAGCCGCGGTCGTCCAGGGCGTCAATCAGCAGGAACAGGGCGTCCCGGGCGCGCCCGGTCAGCGCGGAATGCTGCGCCTGGTCCGTCAAATGGGTTTTCAGGGATTCCGGAGCCACCACGGACTCATACATGAAATCGCGGCGTGCGGCGGCCTCCGCGGATGGGCGGCCTTCCGGCGTAAACTCGTTCCAGCCGTCCTCCCGCTCATTCCAGGCGTCTCCGTCCGGACCGTCCTCCAGGGCTTCCGGAGAAGCGTCCGGCAATTCCTCAAGCATGGGATTGGTCTCCAGCGCGTGGCGGAGAAGCTGCTTCAATTCCAGAGCGGAGGCCTGGAGAATCTGCATCCCGGCCTGCATGGACTGGGAGGCGGCCATCTGGCGCGCCATTCCATGCTGCAGGGATACCTCACTCATACCGTCACAAGCTACACCACCCCCCGGAATCTGGCAAGGGGGAACGCCCCGGCGCAAGAGCTGCCAGCGCACAGCAGAAGCGGAAAAAAACAACAACTTTTATGTAACGTTTTAAAAAAAACATGCGTATACTATGAAAGTAAATGAAAACCTTGCGTGCAATTGCGTTCTCCCTCCTGGCCTCCCTCTCCATGGCGACGGCGGCCGACCTGCCGTCCCCCCTGCTCCCGTTGCCGCGGGAACAACCCCAATGGTGGAGGCAGCAGTATGAACAACAGGTAGAGCAGGTGAAAAACAATCCCTGCGGCGTCCTTTTCCTGGGAGACTCCATCACGGACTATTGGAAAAGAGAAGGAAAGCAAGTATGGGAAAAGGAATTCAAACCCTACCATCCCTGCAACTTCGGCATTTCCGGAGACCAGACCACCAACCTGATTTACCGAATCACGGATTCCGGCATACCGGCCCAGACGGAACCCAAACTCTGCATCGTCATGATCGGCACCAATAACACCGGCCATTTCAAGGCTGGGGAAGCTCCGGAAAAAACGGCCATGGGCATTCTGGGCGCCGTGGAGCACCTGCTGGTCAGGTTCCCGGACACCCATGTGCTCCTGCTGGGCATTTTCCCCCGCGGCACGGGGCCGCAGGACAAGCTGCGCCAGCACAATGACAAAATCAATGCCGTCCTGGCCCAGTGCAAACTGCCCCGCACCACCTACGCCAATATCAACAAGCGCTTTCTGGACCCCGCAGGCAAGCTCCTGCCCGGCATCAGCAGGGACAACCTGCACTTTACGGAAAAGGGTTATGCCATCTGGGCAAACGCCGTGCTGCCCTACATGAAAAAATACTGCAAGTAATCCTCTCCTTTCTTCTTCACCGCATGACGGACGGAAGAAATGTCCCTCTTCCAGCATTCAGTTTATGGAGCCGTAGCGCCGGGAATATCATTGGGGGAAATTTACGGCTCCTGCAGAAACATTTTCAGGCCTTTATGCTTGAGAATTTCACTACTCAGGATTAAATTACTTCGCTTAATACCCTTTGAAAATGAAATTTATTCTCGTTAGTGTAGCTATCTTCAACGTATTATGTGTATGTTCCGGACTTAGAGAACTGTGTTTTGATGAATGGTTCCATAGCACATTTTCTATTATATTTTCATCTATTGCCGCATTACTTTTTACCGTCTCATTCATTTTCTTAAGCAAGAAAATATGCAAGTAATCTAAAATATTGACTTTGAGTAAATTAATGAATAAACAAAATTTTTATCTATCAAGGGGAAATTCTAAAAACAGAGAACACCACGAATTTTCCCATTCTCATTATCTTCTTCATGACAATCGCTATTCCGTTGAATTACTGCACCTGGGCGTAAAAGAAACCGCCAACGCCAAATTAACTGATCCCCCGATCACGCAAAGGCTGTTATTCAGCAGTTTTTGCATTTGAAAAGAGTAATATTGCATAGGCGAATCTCCTGACGAAAAACGGGAAAGTCTCTCTACAACAGACTTCCATGCATTTGGGCAGTCCCTCATGGGGAATGTGCCGATTCTTCTCTCTCCCATGCACCCGGAACCCGGAAAAAACCGCGTGGAACAAAAAAATTGCTTTTTCCCGGGGATGTCCTAGAGTGCCTCTCCGCAATGAGCATGCCGCTTGCCGACTTGTTATTCCTGGCTTTTGCCCTCTCCGTAGACGCCTTCGTCGTGGCGTTCTCCTACGGCTTGCTCATTAAGCAAAAACGTTTGAGCAACGGAATCAAGCTTTCCCTCTCCACCGGGGCGGGACAATTCCTGATGCCCGTGCTTGGCTTCCTGCTCACGGGAACCGTGCACCAGTACATTGCGGCCTGGGACCACTGGCTGGGCTTTGTCGTCTTCACCTTCCTGGGGGTCAACGTCATCCGCGAGGGCTGGAACCACCGCAACGAAGAAGAGCAGATGCCCCACGTCACCAGCCTGACGCTGCCCACTCTTCTGGCCGTGGGAATTGCCACCAGCATAGACGCGCTGGTGGCGGGCGTCAGCATCTATCTCTCCTCCGCCCAGTGCGGCACCACCCCCACCCTCCACGCCGTTCTTCTTCCCGCCGCCGCCATCGGCTTCACCACCTTCCTGTGCACGGCGGCAGGCTTCTTCCTGACCCGGCGGCTGCACCGCTTCCCCACGTTCCACCTGGAAGCGGGGGCCGGGCTCATCCTCATCGGCCTGGGCGTCAAAATGCTCTGCGACCATTTGTGCTGAAAAATGCTCCGCAGCGCATGATAAAAATACTGTTCCGGCGCCGTAGTAAGTCGGAAAACAAACTGGCTCCGGCCCCTTTTTTCCGCTATCCTTAAACAAGCTTTTCCACATGAATATTTCACACCTTCTTCTCTGCACCGCCCTGCTCGCCGCACCCGTCTGCATGGCGCAGGATCTGACGGAACCTGAAACGGAAGCGCCGTCCGCCGCCGGCCAGCTTCCTGCCCCCCTGGCGCAGAAAATAGCCGCGGGCGACTTTGCCGGGCTGCAAACGGAACTCCGCTCCTCCCTCCTGAAGGCTGGGGAACAAACCAAATCCGGGCAAAAACTGCTTCAGGACAAGCAATACCGCCACCTGCTGAACATTCACGAACTCCTGCGCGTCACGGGACCGGACAACGTGAAGGCCGTTTTCTCCAAAAGCCCGCAGGACGCGGCCTTCATCAAGGCCTTTTTACAGGACCCGGCGTGGGTGGAACTCTACCTGGGCGCGGGCCTGATTCCGGAAAACTCCCCGGAAGGGCTTCAAATCCTTTCCGACATCTGGAAGGCGGACGGTAAAAACGCGGACTTCCGGGACTACCAATCCCTCGCCACCGGACTTGCCTCCGTCTTTTCCACAGGCCCCATGGCGGGAAAGCTGAAAACCAACTCCGCCAACAGCAACCCGGTGCGCCGTTACCAGATATTCAAGAAACTGCATCAGGAAAACAAGCTGCATCCCGGCTTCATCAAGCTGCGCCCGTGGGAAATGCGCTTCGTCGTGGGCCATACGTGGGACGACAAATCCTACGAATGGAGCAATGAGCACGTCAACCTCCCCTGGCGGCGCTATACGGACGCCTGCTGGGCCGCCCCCTACACGGGCAACAACTTCTTCGGAGACACCATCCAGGGGCCCCTCTTCTACGTGCCGTGGCGCGACGTCAACACCTCCGCGGAAAACACTCAAGTCATCGGCGGCGTCTGCGGCGGCCTCTCCTACTTCGGCACCATGGCGGCCCAGGCCCACGGCATCCCGGCCTACCCGGTGGGGCAGCCCGGCCACTGCGCCTATGCGGTGCGCGTGAAGCGCGGGGAATGGAAAGGCGGCTTCGGCGGACCGGACGGAGGCATGCACAACCACATCTTCGGCAGCCAGGCCCCCACCTCCTACCTGCTGATGGAAAACGTCTTTGCGGACAACGCCAAGGCGGACCAGGCCTACCTGTGGGCCGCGCAGGCCCGCCTGGACGAAGCCGCCGGCAACAAGGACAAGGCCATCCAGGCCTGGGGGGAAGCGCTCAAGCAAACCCCGCTGCACCCGTTCTTCCGCACGGAGCTTCAGCGCCTGCTGATGGAAAAGGAAGGCATGCAGCCCATCGACTGGTACGTGTACGCCAAGGACGCCCTCTCCCACTACAAGGGGAACGGCTTTGCCGCGTTCGACATCCTGAAGGACGTGCAGAACAAGTTCCTGATGGACATCCCGTCCGAAGACCGGATCGCCTGGTTCCGGGACCTGCATGAAACCATCGCCACCACTCCCACCTCCTGGGCGGTCAAATTCCAGCCCGTGCTGGACTCCCAGTCCGCCTTCCTGACCAATCCGCAGGAAAAGGCGGCCTATCTGGAAACGGTCCTCTCCACGCACCTGAAAACGGGGGACGGCACCAACTTCGGCCAGGCGCTGGAATGGGCCGTGAAAACCTTTGTGGAAAACGGCCAGGCGGACGTCTTCTCCAACGCCTTCGCCAAGGTAGCCCAGCAGACGGGGGAAGCCGGAGCCTCCGGAAAAGCTCCCGATCCCAAGAAGCTGAAGGAAGCCTACGGCAAAGCCATCTATGCCACGGAAATGGCCCGCTCCATTCCGGCCTTCCAGACCCTGAGCAAGGCGGCCGCCTCCTTCTCTGACGCCGATACGTCTGCCAACACGGTCAATGCCGCCATCCCCCAGGGTTGGAAGCTGGTGCCCGCGGACGGCATGGTCAGGTGCTCCACCACCTGCCAGTGGGACAGCCCGTGGGACCACATCAACCTGCTGCGCCCCTGCGGCGGCTCCCAGCATACGGACAAGGAAGCGAACCCCAACGTCATTGTGGAACTGAAAAATGGCGTGAACCTGGCCGGGCTGGTGGTCACCAAGCGCAACGGCAATGAAGACCGGATGAAGAAGATGGAAGTCTCCACCTCCACGGACGGAGCCACCTGGTTCCCCCTGGCCGCCACGGAAAACATGCCCAAGGAATGGGTCATCACCGCTCCGGAAGGCACCAAGGCCAAGTGGATCAAGGTGGAAGCCAAGAACGCCCAGCCGGAATTCATGCACCTGCGCCACATCCTCGTTTACGAAAAATAACCCCTGCACCCTTTTCCATTAACGCCATGTTTCATCATCTCAACATCGTTCCCGGCCTGCTGGCCGCAGCCCTCCTCCTGTCCGCGCCCGTCCAGGCGGCCCTCCCGGCCTACAGCGCCGTGAAGGACGAGGCCAAAACCGTCAACAAATACATGATCGTCGTGTGGGCCGGCACGGACTGGTCCCCCAAATCGCGCGAAGTCACCCGCGCCGTGGAGCACCTGGCCAAGGACTCCCCGGAACCCGTCCTCTGGTGCATCCAGGATGAACGGGAGGAAATGACGGAAGAGGAAAAGAAGCTGCCCAAGCCTCCCGGTGAAATCTGGAACATCCCGGCCATCCAGGTGGTTTCCCCCGCCGGCGGCATGGTCTTCCTGTCCGAAGGCGTTTCCAAGGAAACGCTGCCCGCTGTCATGAAGCAGGCGCTGGAAGCCGTGAAGCAGCAGGAAAAGGCCAATGCCCTGTGGGAAAAGGCGGACGCCTCTTCCGGCGCGAACGCGGCCCTTCTCTACGGGGAAGGCCTCCAGCAGCTTCCCCCGTACGCGGCCTCCGCCAGGAAGGACATTCTGGAAAAAATCAAGAAGGCGGACCCGGAAGACACCAGGGGCATGCACTTCAAATACACCTTCAAGCACCTGCCCTATATTGAAAAGGTGCAGCGGATGGTGGAAGACTCCGGCAAAAACGGCGGCCAGAAGGACTACAAGGCCGCCCATGCCTATGTGGACAAGCAGCTCAAAATCCCCGGCCTGACGCCCCTGCAAAAACAGCAGGTCATGGCGGCCAGATTCTGGCTCTACCGCAGCGAGGGGAAAAAGGACCAGGCGCTGAAAACCCTGGCGGACATCGCCAAAATCTCCCCCAAGACTCTGATGGGAACAGGCGCGCAGAACTACTACCGCTTCCTGACGGAACCCGTCACCCTCAAGGAGCCGCGCTTCACGGGCTATGACCTGCGCCCGGAATTTACGCCCACCCGCGTCAACATCGGCAGCATGCTCAACGGCCCCGGCAACTACAAGATCACCTTCAAGATGAACAGCGGCGGCTGCAACATCCGCAATCCCCGCTTCATGAGGGGCAGCCGTGTGGTCAGCGAACTGCCCAAGGACCAGCAGGACAAAAACGGCCGGGAATTCACTCTGCGCCTCTCCGGTTCCGAAAAGCCGGACCTGGTCTTCGACTGCCAGGGCCAGGGCTGGTTTGACGCGGACTGCGACATCATCGTGACCAAGGAGTGATCTCTTTAAGGACCGTTTGCAGTATTTTCTAATATTTTAACACAGCAAGCCATCCAAATGATGGCTTGCTTTTTAATAATTTATCTAGTAATCTATAGTTGTTATGGATAATAACCTATGGATTGATAACTTGATATCTAAAAGAGGTTTTTCAAAAGCTCAAGCAGAAGAGGTGCTTGGCGAGGCTAAGAGGTTCGTGAAGAGTGAAGTAAGCCTTGAAGAAATAATGGAGTATATAATTGAAGAGGAGATTGATGACGTAGAATATGCCGTCGAACTAATAGAAAACCAAAAAGATATTAGTTGGGCAACAGATGAAGATGGCAATGTTGCTACTTTCGATGAAATTTTTGGTGACGACTAGTAAAAAATAATGTTATCCGCAGGAGAGAACCAAAAAGTCTTTTTTTGCAGGCACCTTTTGTTAGATACTCAAAGAAAATTTGAATCTATTGCATCTAACAGACACTTACATGTATGAAGGTAAAACTAACCTTCTTTTTTAATTCTTCGTCAAAATCACTATATTTTACACTTAATTTCATCCATATATTGAAAATACGGCGGTATAAAATATATTCTAAACACTGTTACGAGACAGATATTTAAGGGTAGTTTTTCTAGTCTTTTGTCTTGTGGAGGATCTTTTCCGCCAGCTTGCGGCGGTATTCCATGCGCTCCTTGATGCGCAGTTCCAGCCCGTTTCCGGTGGGGGTGTAGTAAACGCGGCCTTCCGGCAGGTAGGCCTGGGGGACGTAATGTTCCGGGTAATCATGGGAATACAGGTATTCCAGCCTGGCGGCGTCCGCACCGCCGGCGGCGGCCAGCTTCTTGCGCGTGGGCGTCCGGAGGTGCTCCGGCACGGCCAGCGTTTTTCCGTTGCGCACGTCATCCATGGCGGCATTGATGCCCATGTAGGCGGAATTGCTCTTGGGGGCCGTAGCCAGGTAAACGGTGGCGTGCGCCAGCGGGATGCGCGCCTCCGGCATGCCGATCATTTCCGCCGCGCGCGCCGCGTCCAGCGCCACGCGCAGGGCGTTGGAGTCTGCCAGCCCCACGTCTTCCGACGCGGCGATGACCAGCCTTCTCCCGATGAAGCGGATGTCCTCCCCGGCTTCCAGCATCATCCCCAGCCAGTACAGGGCGGCGTCAGGATCAGAGCCGCGCATGGACTTGATGAAGGCGGAAATCGTGTCGTAATGGGAATCTCCCAGGCGGTCGTACTTGATGGCCTTGCGCTGGATGGATTCCTCCGCTACGGAGAGGTTCACATGGATAACGCCGTCTTCCCCGGCAGGGGTGGACAGAACGGCCACTTCCAGAGCCGTGATGGCCTTCCGGGCGTCTCCGTCCGCCTTGGCGGCCAGGTGGTTCAGGGCTTCCTCCTCCATGTCCACGCGGGAGGCTCCCAGCCCGCGCTCCGCGTCCGCCAGGGCACGCTTCAGCAGGGCGGCCAGCTCTTCCTCCGGCACGGGTTCCAGCGGGAAAACCTGGGAGCGGGACAGCAGGGGGGAGTTGATCGCAAAGTAGGGGTTCTCCGTCGTCGCGCCGATGAACCTGACCGTTCCCTTTTCCAGATGGGGGAGCAGGACGTCCTGCTGCGCCTTGTTGAATCGGTGCAGCTCATCCACGAAGAGGACGGTTTTCCGCCCGTGCATGCTCATCCTCATCTGCGCCTGGGCGATTTTCTCCCGGATGTCCGCCACGTTGGATTCCACCCCGTTGAGCATCATGAAATGGGCGTTCGTCGTCCGGGCGATGACGGCGGCCAGGGTGGTCTTCCCGCAGCCGGGAGGACCGTAAAAAATCAGGGAGGTGAACCTGTCCGTTTCAATCGCGCGCCTGAGCAGCTTTCCCGGCGCCAGCAGGTGCCTCTGTCCCGCCACTTCATCCAGAGTGCGCGGACGCATGCGCGCGGCCAGGGGCATGGCGGACATATCCGCTCCAGGCTCGAAGCCTTCTCTCGCGTCCGCTTCCTGTAAACTGAACAGATCCATTGGAGGTATTTTACCCGCTGGGAAGACCGGAGAAAAGGCCAATCCCCGGAATCCGGCAAGTTTCACGGAGGGAACGCCGTCCCCTCCCCGCAGAAAGAGGAGGAAAAAGAGAGGAGAAGAAATTACCCGCCCCGCCAAACGGCCATCAGCCAGGGGAGCCCGCGGCAACCGGACTCACGCCGCAGAATGCCCCTTCCCCGCGGCGTCCAGTGGAACGGTCAAGCCCCGCTTTAACCGGACACGGACCAGCAGGACAGCATCAGAACCATGCAGACAGGGGCAAGAATACTGAACAGAAGCCCCGTCACCGCCAGCATCCTGCGGTTCACCTCCCAGTAACGGAGGGAGGCGATCAGCATCCAGATGGGAAGCACAATCATGTGGATGAGCGCCAGAAGCCCCCAGCCTGCCAGCGCCAGCACGAAAAGCCAGGGTTCCGAGCCGTCCGCATCATTGCTCGGCATGAACAAGCCGAAGATACGGTACACGAATAAAAAGGAGACGAATGCGGCAAAAGGTATCCATCCCCAGCGGGCTTCCTCCTTCCGGCGGGCCATGACCAGTTCAAGATAGGGATCATTAAACGCAGCTAGATGATTGGCAGAAGTACTTCTGAAGGGATGCATATCGTTTTTGGTCTCTATTATTAACCCTTCCTCCTGTCAATGATATTCAATCCCGGCGACCGCCCTTCCTGTAAGAAATCTTTTTCTCTAACAAATACGAAATATCAACTTCCGCCAATCATCTTATTGTAGCTGCAAAGTATTGCCTCATTCCGGGAAACCTGCTTGATGATGAATGAATTTTCATTCCTATCGGAATGCTATGCTTCTGCCATTCCCATTATGGCAAAATGTCTTTTTGAATGATTCAGATGATAGCATCGGCGAAATTTGTCATACATGAGCCATTCCGGCATGAAAAAAGACTGTCTCCGCCGCAGGAGCGGAGACAGTCCCTGAATGATGATGAACCGGAAATTCCGGAGAGTTACTTGCCCAGAATTCCCTTGAAGTATTCCAGCGTTGTCGCCAGGCCTTCCGGCAGGGTGTGCTTGGGCTGCCACCCGGCGTTGCGGAGCTTGTCCGCACAGGCGCGGGAATGCTTCACGTCGCCGGCGCGTTCCGGAGCATGGAGCACCTTGGAGGAGGAACCCGCGGCCTTGATGATGTTCTGCGCCAGTTCTTCAATGGTGATCTGGCCGCCGTACCCGGCATTGAACACGCCGGTGACTTCCGGATGCTCCGCCACGAAGGTGAGGGCCCCCACGATGTCCTTCACGTAAATGAAGTCGCGCGTCTGGGTGCCGTCGCCGTACACGGTGATGTCTTCTCCCTTGACGGCTTTTTCAATGAAAATGGGCACCGCGGCGGCATAGGCCCCCTTGGGGTCCTGCCGGGGGCCGAAGACGTTGAAGAAGCGCACGGCGGCCGTGTTGACCTTGCCTTCCGCCCGGAACATGTTGAGGTAGTATTCCCCGTCCAGCTTGGTGATGGCATAGGGGCTCTTGGGTTCCGGGTACATGGTTTCCAGCTTGGGCACGGTGGGGTTGTCCCCGTAGATGGCGGCGGAAGACGCCAGCACGATTTTCTTAACCCCGGCGGCGGAAGCTTCCTCCAGCACGTTCAGGAGGCCGTTGACGTTGATGTCAATGCACTCGCTGATCTTGCTCATGGATTCCGGCACGGAGACGAGCGCGGCCATGTGGAAAATGTAGTCCACGCCCTGCACCGCCTGGCGAACCAGTTCGCGGTCGCAGATGGAGCCTTCAATGAAGGTGTGCTTGAGCCCGTCCAGGTTCTTGAGGTAGCCCGTGCGCAGGTTGTCCAGCACGCGGATTTCCTCCGCCTTGTCCTGATAGTGTTCCACAATGTGGGAACCGATGAATCCGGCGCCGCCGGTTACGAGAATCTTCATGTGTTTTTCCGATGTTGGTAGGTATTGGTTAGTAGCGGTCCACAACGGCCTTCATTTCATCCATCTGCGCCTCGATGGATTCCACCAGGGCCATCTGCGTGCGGCAGCGGTCCAGGTTATGTTCCGGGCGGTGAATCTTGAAGTACACGTCTCCGGACAGGTAGTCCGTCAGGAAGCGGATGCCGCATTCCATCGTGAGCAGCTTGCCGGAGAACGGCAGAAGGCTCTTTTCCAGGGGCGTCAGGAAGCTCTTGGCGGAGCTCAGGTAACCTTGAACCAGGGCCTCAAACATGAACATGCGCATCGTGACCTTGGAGATGTCCTTTTCATCTTCCGCGGCGGGAGACGTGGCCGTGCGGATCATGTCCCCGAAGTCGTAAATGGCGGAGCCGGGCATCGTAGTGTCCAGGTCGATCACGCATATGCCTTCCCCGGTCACGTCGTCCAGCATCACGTTGTTCAGCTTGGTGTCGTTGTGCGTGCAGCGCAGGGGCAGTTCGCCGGATTTCAGGTAGTCCACCACCAGATGGCAGTCAGCCTCACGGGAAAGGTACCAGTCTATTTCCTTCTGCACTTCCTTCACGCGGCCCAGGGGGTCGGACTGGATGGCTTCTTTCAGAGCCGCCAGGCGGGAAGTGGTGTTGTGGAAATCGGGGATGGTTTCAAACAGGGGTTCACCGGGAAGGTCCGCCGTGAGCTTCTGGAACTCGCCGAAGGCGCGCGCCGCTTCCTGGCACTGCCTGGTGGTTTCAATCTGGTCATAAGTGCGTGCGCGTTCAATGAACGGGTACACGCGCCAGCAGTTGCCGTCCGCGTCCAGGGCGTACGGCTTGCCGTCCACGGAGGGAACCAGCGTGAGGGTGCGGCGGTAGGCTTCCGGGCACTGCTCCTCCTTCAGGCGCTTCAGGGCGTGGTCCGTCACGCGCTTCACGTTTTCCATCAGGGGGATGGGCTGCTTGAACACGTTATGGTTCACGCGCTGGAGGATGTAGCGGAGGCGCTGCCCCGCCTGGTCCACCCAGATGCAGTAGGTGTCGTTGATGTGGCCGCTGCCGTAGGAGTAACCGTGGACGAAGTCGCCCCGGAGATCGAACAGGGATGATACAGCCTTGAGATCGTGCATGGGAAAAGAGGCTTAGTTGAGCTTTTCAGGGTATACGCCCTGCTTGATGAGTTTGTTGATGCCTTCCACAACCATGGGCTTGTCCCCGGGATAGGTCATGCCGAACCAGGTGGAGGAGGTGGGAAGAACGGCGCAGTCCGCGCGGTCTTCATGAATCAGGGCGTCCACCACGGTGGGAATGAAGCATTCGCTCTTGGGTTCCTGGCCGTGTTCCTTCAGGAAGTCAATGAAACGGTCTTCCGTCAGCTCAATAAAGGAGGGGGAGAAGAGCCAGAAGTTCATGGAAACCAGTTCGCCGGGGTCCACGGGCAGGCGTTCGCCCTTCAGGTTGTTGCCGCGCACCACGCCGTCTTCATCAGCCTGGATTTTCACGAATTCCTCCACGCCGTCCAGCAGGCCTTCCTTGATGGAGCAGATGCCGCGGTTCACGTCCCCGTTGTCGGAGAGGGTGTTCTTCAGCGGATAGCCGATCATGCCGTAATGGGCCTTCCCGGGTTCATCCGTGGTGGAGGTCAAGAACTTGGCGGCCTGCACAAAGGCATCCGCCCCGTAAAAGTCATCCGCGTTCACCACGGCAAAGGGTTCCTTTACCACGTGGCGGGCGGCGCGCAGGGCGTGGGCGGTGCCCCAGGGCTTTTCACGTCCTTCCGGCACGGAAAAGCCTTCAGGCAGGTCGTCCAGGGACTGGAAGGCGTAATCCACCTCAATCTTGCCGGCAAAGCGGCTGCCGACCTTTTCCTTGAAAATATCTTCAAAGTCACGGCGGATAATGAATACCACTTTTCCAAAACCGGCCCGGATGGCATCATAAACAGAATAGTCGAGAACGACTTCACCATTGGGACCCATCGGGTCAAGTTGCTTGAGACCGCCGTAACGGCTACCCATACCAGCTGCTAAAACAAGAAGTGTAGGCTTCATAATACGCGGGTCATTATGACCAAGCCTCCCCGTTTGGCAACTGGAAAATGCCGGAAAACCGGAGAAATCCGCCCGTTAAAAAACGTAAGAGCACCAAAGGCCCAGCACCACTTTTTTGAAATCGTCCCGCCCGTAGCCGCAATACCACCCCAGGAAAGGCTCCAACCGCAGACTGCCGGAAACGGCCCACCGCGCGCCCGTGCGCACCATCAGTTCCTTCAAGCCGTTTCTCCCCAGGTAATCATGGGAAAACCCCAGGGAAACCGTATTCACCATGGCGACGGATTCACACAGCAGGGGCTGCCAGGTAACGCCCCACTGGGAGTACATCCCCTCCTGCCCGGAATCATACAGGAAAGAGCCGCTGAAGGACCAGGACGGCATGGGGTTCCACTTGAGGGACAGGCCGGGCTCCGTCCCGGTTTTCAGGGGGCAGGAATCATACCACTGCCCGTTGACAAACAGTCCGGCTGTACACTCGTCCGCCAGGTAATACTGAAGTTCCCCGTGCAGGGTGGTCTGGCTGAAATTGCGCCCCTGCCAGTTGCGGATGGCGAAGAGTTCCCCGCTGACCGCCCAGGAATCCGACAGGGAGGCCCCGCCGGAAATCTGGCCTTCCACGGAATTGGGCCCCATCTTTTCCCCGCGGTGGATGTAGTCCGAACGGTAGCCGCCCAGCAATTCCCCACCCATGCGGATGGGGGAACGGCCGTCCACCTCCGTCAGGGGCGGGGGTCCGTCATACCCCCGTACGGCCTGCACGGCGCAGCACAGGATGATGGGAAACAGCCTCATGAAGGCCTTTTAACACAATCCCCTGCACCGCACCAACGCCAAAACGGTGCATGCACATTCTCCGGGCTTGGCAAAAGGGGAATCTGCCCTTACCCTCTCGCGCATGATTCATTTCACCCTGTTCGGGATACCTGTTTACATCCGCCCCAGCTTCTGGGTGGTGCTGGCCATCTTCGGCGGCGCTCTCAGCATCAACAGTGTGGAAGGCCTCATTTATCCGGCCCTGTTCGTCATTGCCGGCTTCGTCGCCATCCTGTCCCATGAAATGGGGCACGCGCTGGTGGGCCGCAGGCTGGGCGGGGGCCAGCAGACGATCGTTCTGGAACTCTTCGGCGGCCTGACGAGCAGCCACGGCATGCAGCTGACCCGCGGAGGAAGGGCCCTCATGATTCTGGCGGGCCCCATGATGACCCTGCTGCTGGGCATCATCAGCCTGTGGATTACCTGGAACATCGTCGCCCCGGTCATGACCGCGCACAACCTGACCTTCTGGGACCTGGCCATCAGCCCCTTCACGGCGGCGGCCATCTCCCCCCAGCTTTACATCCTCTCCTGCCTCATCATGATCGGGGAATGGTGGACGATCCTGAACCTGCTGCCCATCTACCCCCTGGACGGCGGCCAGCTGATCGCCCAATTCATCCGCTCCCCCAAAAAAGTGTTCATGACCGGATTCATCACGTCCATCATTATCGGGCTGCTCAGCTTCCAGCTCTTCCACGGCTACTTCATTCCCATATTCATGGCCCTCTTCGCCTACAGCAATTACCGGGAATACAGAAACGCCCCCTTTTAATATTCCGAGCTTCCTTTGCGGGCCGCGCCCGCTCCATTCAACATACCATCCAATATGTCTCAACAAACTGCAATCACCCCCACCCGCGCCCAGGACTTTCCCGAGTGGTACCAGCAAGTCATCAAGGCCGCCGACATGGCGGAGAATTCCGAGGTGCGCGGCTGCATGGTCATCAAGCCGTGGGGCTACGCCATCTGGGAACTCATCCAGAAGGACCTGGACCAGCGCTTCAAGGACACCGGCCATACGAACGCCTACTTCCCCCTCCTGATTCCGATTTCCTATCTGGAAAAGGAAGCGGAACACGCTGAAGGCTTCGCCACGGAATGCGCCGTGGTCACCCACCACAGGCTGGAAGCGCAGAAGGATGAAGCCACCGGAAAGACCCGCATGATTCCCACCGGGGAGCTCACGGAGCCCTTCGTCATCCGCCCCACCTCGGAAACCGTCATCGGCGCGGCCTTCGCCCGCTGGACGTCCAGCTACCGCGACCTGCCCCTCAAGGTGAACCAGTGGTGCAACGTGATGCGCTGGGAAATGAGGCCCCGCATCTTCCTGCGCACGGCCGAATTCCTGTGGCAGGAAGGCCACACGGCCCATGAAACCCGGGAGGAGGCCATTGAGGAAACCCTCACCATGCACAAGGTTTACGAGGACTTCCAGCGGGATGTGCTCGCCATTCCCACCATCCCCGGGGAAAAAACGGAGGCGGAACGCTTCCCCGGCGCGGAACAGACCTACACGGTGGAAGCCATGGTGCAGGACCGCAAGGCCATCCAGGCCGGAACCTCCCACTTCCTGGGGCAGAACTTCTCCAAGTCCCAGAACATCTGCTTTGCCGGGAGGGACAATACCCAGCAGTTCGCCTGGACCAGCTCCTGGGGCGTCTCCACCCGCATGATCGGTGCGCTCATCATGATGCACTCCGACGACGACGGCCTGGTCTGCCCGCCCCGCGTGGCTCCCCAGCAGGTCGTCATCATCCCCGTTACGCCCAAGGAAGAAAGCCGCCAGGCCATTCTGGACCACTGCGAGGAACTGGCACGCACCCTCCGCGCCAAGAATTTCCATGGCCAGCCGCTCCGCGTACTGGTGGACAGGCGCGACCTGGGCGGCGGCGCCAAGAAATGGGAATGGGTGAAGAAGGGAGTGCCCGTGCGCCTGGAAATCGGCCCCCGGGACCTGGAAAAAGGCTCCGTCTGCCTCCAGCGGCGCGACCTGCCCGTCAATGAAAAATCCTTTGTTCCGGAAAAGGAACTGGTTGAGACCGTCACGGACATTCTCCAGAACATCCAGGATACTCTGCTTCAGCGGGCCATCGCCTTCCGGGACGCCCACATCCGCCCCGCCTCCACCCTTCGGGAACTGGAAGAAAACTTCTCCGGAGAAGGAGACGCCGATTGGCTCCAGGTGCCGTGGGACGGCTCCCCGGAAGAGGAAGAGGAACTCGCCAAGCGCCTGCGCATCTCCATCCGCTGCATCCCGCTCGGCGAACTGGGCCGCGGGGAACCCGCTCCCTGCATCCTCACCGGCCGCATGACGGAACGCCGCGTCCTCTGGGCCAGAAGCTACTAATTTCCCATTGACTCCCTCTCTTCACGGGACTGTTCCAGGGCACGGAAAACGCGCCTTCCGAAACAGCCCCGTTTTTTATGGAAACAGGGAGTTCTTCAAGATTTTACACATTCTTTCCGCAAAAACCGCTTCATTTCGGACACCGACGCCATTCTGCCGTTATAAGGGATAAATACATGCTCTTCCGGTTAAGACCACACCGAGATGCCGACCACAGTCATCCCTTGGAGGATTGCGTCCCCTGATGGCGGGACAAAAGGGACAACCTGCTGGCCTTCGCCCGGTTGAAAGCGCAGACCGGCCTGGACTCGGAAGACCTGCTGGCGGAAAACGTCAAGCGGCTCGTCCGCGCCGTGGCGGAAAACCGCCTGGCCCCGGAGCCGGATGAATTCACCCCGTACGCCTTTACCGTCATCCGGATGCCCCAGGCCCAGCAACTGCTGAAACCTACGGAACCACGCTGCAAACGATCGGTTAACGAAGATACGGCGCTCAAGAACACCATCTGCCGCGGCAATACGGAGCAGGTTAATTTTATCTGGAACAGGGAGCCAACGTCAATGCCGTACATAGGGGACGATTTCCATGCTGGACCACGCCAGGAACCGCCATGACGCCGCCAAGGAAAAACTGTTGCTGAAACATGGAGCCAAAACGGCCTCGGAACTGAACGAGCAACAAAACGCCGCCTTCCCCGAAGTCAAACCGGAACAACCGGAAAAAGCAGCATGGCACCTTCCCGTCCTCCCCGCTCCTTCCACAGAAGCATCAGTCCTCTTTAAAAGGTACGGCAGCATGGCCCTATTCCGGTGAACATGAATTTTTCTCTAAAAAAATCTTGCCAAATCCGGATAACCCTATATATTTTCTGCCACACGGATGCCGCAAGGCTCCGGTCATCCAAAGCGGATGTAGCTCAGGGGTAGAGCGCAACCTTGCCAAGGTTGATGTCGTGGGTTCGAATCCCATCATCCGCTCCAAAAGTTTCTGTAAGAAAACCTACGCAAACCTTGATATTGCTAGGGATTATAAATAAAGTACACGTAAGAAAACTTACGTAAACCATATTACAAAACCCTTACAGGAAATATTACAGGTATGAGCAAGCCTTTCTACAGCGGCCGTCTGTCCATCAACAAGGAAAAATCTTCTCCCTATTGGATGGTAACATTCCAGGGACCGGACGGCAAGATGCGGCGGCGCTCCACCAAGGTGCCCGTCAATGGCGGTGAGTTCGAGGGCGACCGCATCACAGCCAAGCTGGCGGAACGGCTCGCCTACCAGCGGGGCGTGCAGATTGCCTGTGCGGAGGCGGAAGAATATCAGGCGCACAATAATGTTTCCGTGCGGGCCTGGTGCGACGACTACGTGAGGCGCAAGGCGGCGCTGGTGTCGGAAGACACGGCACGGAACGCCAGGACGGCCTACAAGCATTTCTACGCTTATCTGGGCGGTCGGGCTGATGCCCCGCTACGCCTGATCACCAAGGCGGACATCAAGGGCTTCGTGGCAGCTCGCCGTGAAGAGGTGCGCCAGAAGACGGTGGCCAAGGATTTGGCCGCCCTTTCCCAGGCATTCACAGACGCCGTGGATTCCGAAGTGATTGACCGCAACCCGTGCACCGGCGTTTCCATACCTCCGGACCGCGCGGGCGAGAAACTGCACAAGGAAGCGTTCACTCTTGACGAGATACGCTACATGATTGAGCATTTCCCTCCCCTGTGGAGTTCCGCGGTACGCTGCTCATTTGAGACCTTCGGCCAGAGGCTGGGGGATATTTTGAGGTTGAATTGGAGTCAATTTGACTGGGAGCGCCGCGTCGTGCGCTTTGACACAGGCAAGACGGGGCGCTGGATGGACCAACCCATGAGAGAAGGCTTTTACCAGTGGGCGCTTGCCCGCTGGAAGGAAGAGGGGGAACCAGCGGACGCATTGCTTCATGCCCCGCTCCTTGCGTTAGGGGATGGGGCTTCCGCCCAGTTCGGGTTGTTATTGAGAACGCACGGCATCGGCGTGGTGCACGGAGCTGCCGGTGGCCGCCGTCGGAGAATGAACAGCAAGTCATTCCACAGCATCAGGGCGACGGCCGCCACCATGTTGCAGGCTTCCGGCGTTTCCCAGGGGCTGGCTATGGAACTGGTGGGGCATGATTCCACCGCCGTGCATAGCGTATACATCCGCCCCTCCGCGGACCAGTTGCGTTCCGCCGCTGAATCCCTGCCGGAACTCCTGCCTTAAAAAAGCCCTGCTCCCAGACCAGGAACAGGGCTTGCAGGTAAAAAGCCGGGTTGACTTCACGCACCCATCAGGCGCATGTACTTGGTTCTTACCTCGGCAAAGCGCGGATCGTCAGAATTGTGGAAGGCTGCGTAATCCGGGTGTTCCGGGTCGTGCATCATACGCTGGGCTTCCCCGCGGGCCTGTTGCTCCTGTCGTCCAGGTGGCACAGGAAGAGCCGGTTCATCCAAAAGTCTGCCTACCGCATCCAGAATTTTGTACATGGCCGGATGATCGGCAATGCCCATCTCATTGAACACGCTCTGCTCGACCCCGGCCATGCGGCACAGACGCCCCGCCATCTGAACCGCTCGCATCTGGCGGGCGTCGCTGTCCCGGCCCCATTCGCCGTCCAGCTTGCTCCACGCCTCATTCATGGCTGCCTCATGGGCCTGCTGCTGTTCGGCCGCCTTGGCCGCCATGCGGGTGTCCATATCCTTGATGAACGCAGAAAGCCCCTTGACGGGCAGCCCGTGAGCCTTGCCGGTTTCGGTCAGTAGATTCTGCAGCGTCTCGTCACCAGTGAACGTTTCGTCAAAGGCCAGCACGTAATCCTCCTGGGCGGGAGGTTCGGTCTTCCCAGGCTCCGGATTTGCCGGAGGCGGGTCAGCCGGTGGATTGGCGGGAGCCGTGTTTGGATCCGGCTCGGGGTCGGCCAGACTGGGGCGGCCAGGCGCAGCGGGAGGGTTAGGATTCCCTCCGCCTCCATTATCAGGGGCTTCTTCACGGAGGAATCGGTTGTGGTATAATCTGAATAAGGACATAGTGGTTACTCTGTGGTTTCTTCTTCTGGTTCGTTGTTGTTGCCTACTACCATTTCGATGAACAAAATCACCTCGCGGTAGGCATCTCGGCGCATGGCGTCAAGGGGGTCGTAGGAACCGGCCGCCCCCTGGAAACAGGGAAGGTCGGTCTGGAAATGTTTCTTCAGCTCCGCCAGAACTTCCGGATTTCTGAAAGCTTCCCGGAAAATCCTTCTGCGGTGCTTCATGCGCTTTTCGTACTCATCCTGGGGATTTGTCTTCATGCTGTTTGTAAAGCTTGTTGCGCCTGGGCGTTATTCCTGTTTGCCACGGAGGACTGTTCCGCAAGGGCAGCCTGCGTGGCCGCTTCCTGCTGCTGCTTCCTCTCGGTCTCCTTCTGCTGCATCTCTTTTTCCGACGCCTTGCACTCCATCGGAGCGCCCTTGGAATCGTAAATCAGCTCTCCGGCCTTGTTGAGGTTCACAATATCCAGCAACTCCGGCCGTCCGGTCATCTGGGATAGGGTGCCGATGGATTCGAGGGCCGTCATCAAGCCGTCCGTCTGCGTCCGGGCAATCGCCTGGGCGATCTTGCCCATAAACAGCACCTGCGGAACAGCCAAACGCGTGGGGACTCCCCGACGGTTGGTCTCAAACACGCCTGGCACCGGGTCGGGCAGCTTGCCTGCGCGATACAACAATGCCATAATCCTCTGGCACATCATCCGGAAATCGCTCACGAATAACGTGAAAGAGGGGGTAAATCCAAGCACCTTTTCAGCTTCCCGGGCCGCTACCTCCGTGGCCGTCATCTGGCGGTCAATGCGGGAAACGGTCTCCAGCATGGGAACGTAAAAAGCCTCTTCAATCTTGGCGTACAGTCCGCGCAGGTATTCCAGTCCAATATCATACTGCCCTTGTGTACCCCATTCGCGTGGGAGCCCGAGATTGGCCGCTTCGGCAGAAATGGTGGTTTGGCCGCCGGCGCGCAAGTCTACATCACCGTACTGTGAAGCCAGCAGGAAAAGCCTTGGGTAAGCCTTCGTCTGTCCCAGCGTGTACAGAATCTTCTCCATGTCGATAGCCATGCGAATGGTGCGCCGTGCGTGCCACGCAGGACTCACCCCGTAGGGACTATCGCCCCAGCGCAGGAAGCGTGTTACCAGGAACGGAAACTCGTAAAAACCGCTCTCAAACACAATCTTCTTGTCGTCCAGGGAAATAATCACGTCCTGCCACGGCCTCTTCTTGGCTGGCAAATTATTGGAAAGCAGCCTGCCAGCCTGATTGGGAAGCACGCACTGAACAAACTCGAAAGAATCCGTATACCGGCGCTTTGCATCCTTGAGAGCTCTCCGTACCTTGGCCCCCAGGGCTTCTTCTCCCCATTTCTGTGCAGCCTGGTGAGCTGTCAGCCTGAACCAGCGCACCAGCGTGTCCACGTCTCCGGACTCCGATTCTGCAATGGCATAAGTGCCCGTGGGGATGTGCCTAAAAATCAGCTGTTTGTTGAGATTCATCTCGGAGAACATGCAGCCGGTCCCGGTCAGGCAACGGTCCAGATATACCTCGTGCATGACTGAATAGAAATTGGAAACGGCAAGCTCCCGCTCCATCACTTCCGTGGCCTTGTTGTACCAGTCATTCAAGGTCTGATTCCCATCCTTCTTGTAGCCAACGGGGCGCAGCGTGAACCATCGCCTGTCCAAAGGCGTGATGTACGTCAGGTGGGCGGAAGCCAGCTTTTTCAGGCTGTTATTGGCAACATCACTGTGCTCCAGTCCGCCGCCGTTGTCCGGTACGCTGTCTGGATGGGCATTGCCTGTGGCTCTGGGCATGATGATGCGGCGCATTTCATCCCAGCCGCCTTCAAAGGCGGCGCGTTCCGTGCGCAGGTTATCCGCCAGGGCAATGTAATCGCGTACCTCCATGACTGTTATCCCAGGGTTTTGCGCAGCGTGGACAGGCCGCCGGACAGATTCGGATTATTTACCGTGTCGGACAGCTTCAATCTGCGCTTGCTCTTGGTCTGCACGTCCTCCGATGCGTCCGAAACGGACTTCTCCGTGGCGGCCGGGTTCAGAGGTTCTTCCACTGCCGGCGGGGCCGGGGCTTGAGTGACTTTGGGTTTGAAAATGGATCCCATGGTAATTTACTGGTTGAGGGTGTAAGCGTCTACGCCCTGCGCAATGGCACGGGCAATGGCGCCGGGGGTGTCGTGCATCACGGAAGCGTCTCCGGGGTTGGACAAAAAGCCGCACTCCACCAGCACAGCAGGCGGCACGGTCTTGCGGAGCACATACAGGCTGGTCTTGTTGGGCTTGCAGGAACGGTCAGGACGTGCCTGTACATGGTCAGCGCGGCCCGGCATGAGCTTGCAGAGAGGCCCGGCAATGGCTTCGGCCAGACGTTTGCCGGAAGGGGAATCCGTGTAAGAACCGTCGTCGTGGTAGTTGCGGTGGTGGCAGACATGGGCCCCGCAGGCGGTAGCTGATCCCGCAGAATCACAGTGTAGGGAAAGGGAAATATCATAGCCTCCGGCATTGATGGCCTTGACCGTAGCGGCAAGATCGTCGTCGTTGTCCATGCGAGGGAAGTCGATGATGGTGACGGCGTGCCCCTGGGCTCGCAACATGGGGGCGAGATGGTCCGCGATGGTCTTGGCCGTGGCGTGTTCTTCCAGGCCGTTGCCGCGGCTGCCGGTGTTATTGGCGTGTCCGATGTCTAAAGCGATATTCATAGTTATAACTTAATTTTGTTAGAAGTGGTTAGAATTACCGAGGAATCCTCGGAGGTTGAACTTGTAAGAAAAACTTTACAGTTGCCTATTTCTCAAGTTTCCGCTCAATGTCCTCCACTCGGAGAGCAAGGAGCTGGATTGCCTTGGCCGTCTCCACCTGGGCCTGCGTCTGCATGGTCATCAGATCGCAAAGTCGGTCATTGTGATGGCTCATGACTTCCCCGATGTACCAGCACGCCCCGCCGCAAATAGACAGCGACAAAATGACGCAAGCGAACATGGGGGAAGCCTTGGCGAATTCAAGGAAACGTGCCGGCACTTCGGAGAGTTTGCACATGGTCTTACTTCTTGGAGGCTTGAACGACGGGCGGCACGTCGGTGACGGGCTGGGATTGGGAATAGGAGATATGCCCCTGCTCAATGACGAGACAGGCCCCGTCCTTGCATACCTCCGTCCGGTCCGGCGTAACGTCTACGCTGTGCCCGCAGCCGGACAGGGACATTCCCAAGCCGCCAAGGACGGCACCAGCGGCAACCGCTCCGGCTGCATACAGGGCCTTTTTCCACCAGCCGGTGGAGGTTTTGGCCTGTCCTGTGAGGTAATCCTGGACATCCCCCAGGGCGTGCTTGCCGATGATGGGGAGAGCTTGTTTAGCGACAGCGAGCCATCCGTTCCGCTGGTCGGCTTTTAGACCGTCCCACACAAGCCAGGCTTCTTTCTGCTCTTTTTGGTAGGTCATGTACATCTCCTTGGCAATTTCCAAGGCGTGATTGCATTGATTATTAGTAGTCATATGATTATGTTATTGTTTAGTGAAGTGTTTGAAAAATGCGACGACTGGAAGAGTTGTCAGCGTGAATTCCGGGTAGTCCGCAATGGTGAAAAGCCTGCGCCCTCCCTGGGGATTAATGGCCTCGATGGTTAGCTCTACGGCCTCAATCTCTATCTCCGCGGGCTCAAATGGCTCATCCGGAGCAAGGGCGGTTACATGCCCCAGCCTCGCCCACACTTGGGACGCCTGCCACGGCTCGGCCATGCCAACCAGAGCGGACACCACGGAAGACAGGGCTGGGGCCTGGTCGGCGGGGATGTCGTCTTGCGTGTAGCGGTCCGTGTGGGCGTAGCCCTCCGCATCTTGGTAAATGGCCGTCAGGGTTAATTTCTGCCAGTCGCCGAGGGTGGGAAACTGTAAATGTATCTCTTGCATGGTGTTATTGCGCTAATTGGTTGATTTCCACGACAGCGGTCTGGGCATAGTGGTGCCCCACAAACGCCCACGCCTGCCGGGGCTGTCCGGTCGTGTTGGGGGTCAGCGTCAGGACAACTTGGCCGCCTCCGGCTGGTATCTGCTCCGCGGATTGGCTGCACCACACGGCGGCGGGATCGTGCCCGCACATGGTGTCGTTGATGACGTATATAGCCTCCGCCAGCGTGGACGATACCGTCAGCGTTACCTCGCCGCCCGCCGCAGGCACCTCCAGAGCAGAGGCCGTCACATCCGGCACGGGCTTGACCGTCGCATCACGCATCACAACGCGCTCCATGATCGGCCAGACATCGGTGACGCCCAGCGCAGGGGCTGTGTCAATCCTCATGCCTCCCATCCGCAGCCCCACCTGATACGTGCTGCTCACCTCGTGCGCCTTGGCTTTAGCCGTGAAGCAGGCCGTGTTGCCGCTCCCGCAAAACAGGCTCGTCATCGGCATCACGTAGTGGCCGTCCACAAACATCTCCCAGCGATTCTCAACATTGGCGTGGTCAGCCGATTGCCGGGGAGTTATCGCCACAGAAAGATAAGTAACGCTGGGCGCCAATGCCCACATATACTGCTGATCACCTACATCCCGCCCATAATCCGTGCCGCGCAACAGGCAGGACGTGCTGCTGCCCAGGTAGCCCTTGGGGTAGATCGTCACCTGCCAGGCGGGCGTCATGTCTCTGCTGGTTGCGCCGTTGACAGAGTTGATCAGCGGGTATCTGTAATTTGCATTATCCCAGGCATAATCTACCCAATGGATGGGATGCGCATAACAATCCGCCGCCGGATTGGGCGCCGAGGAATAGCCTTGCGCCGTACTCCCCAGCAGGATAGACACCTTGTCAGAGCCGATGATGCGCCACACAGAGGCGGCGGCATAATCTCTATTACGGCTATTGCCCATGTAGTTGGCAAACTTCCACGCCCCAGTGCTGCAACCAATCAGAGATACGCCGGCAGCCTTGGTCATCGTGACCAGCATGTCCTGCCAATCGTTACTGTATACGCCCTCCTTGATGGATACGTTGGCCGTGCCCACATTATAAGCGGCGAACATCTGCATCTGCCTCACAATGGTAGTTACCCAGGAGGGGATCAGGGTCTCCATGTAGTACCCCATCCGCCGCCAATCATCTGCGGCCCGCTGCTCTATCAGCGCCTCGTAAGAGATAGCCTCCTGGGCCGTGGCAGGCAGCGGCACGCGAACGCCGCCGTTGGCAGTAACGGTGCCCGTCGCAGTCAGACCGCCGGCCAGCGTCATGTTGCCCGCCGCGTCCACCTGCGGGATGGCGGCAAGGGCCTGCTGGGCTGCGGTGGCGGAGTCAGAGGCATTCTTGGCGGAGGTTGCCGCATTGGTTTCCGCCGTCTTGATTCTGCCTTCCGCCTGGTCTATTTCCCCTTTGGCGGTTTCAGCCTGTTCGACAAAGGGCGTGATTGCCTCCATGGCTTCCGCCTGGACCGTCTGCACTGCCTGCACGGCTTCCGTCTTTGCCGTTTCCACGGCTGTGACAGCAGCGCCTTGTGCGCTGGCTACCTTGTCCGTGGCGGTTTTCTGCGCTCGCCCTACAGCAAGAACGGAATCAGCTTGCTTGGCTTGTATGGCGGAAACAGCCTCTTCCCTGGCCGCGCTGATCGTCTGTTCTCCGTTGCTGACCGTCTGCGTAAAATCTGAAACAATCCCTTCCACGGCTGCCTTGGCGTCATTGGCGCTCCTGGCGTCACGGGCTGCATCAGCAGCGGACGTGCTGGCAGAGGCCGCTGAATTGCCAGCCGCCACCTTGGAGGCTTGAGCGGCGCCGGCATAGCCTTCCGCTTCATTGGCCCGTTCCGTGGCTGTAGTGGCTGCTCCGGTTGCCGTCGTGGCTGCCTGACTCGCTGTTTCCGCGTCCGTGCGGGTACTGGAAGCATCCTGCTGTGCCTGCTGGGCGGCGAGGGAAGCCGCCGTGTTGGAAAGCCACTGCGCCTTGATGGTCTTGCCTGCCTCGATAGGAATCGCAATGCCCATCACCGGAATATCGTATACCGTGGAAGCCTCAATGGGGGGGACCGACTCCACGGCACCGATGTAACCCGCAAATAGCCGTAAATCCTCTCCGGATTCGTCCTGGGCGTGGATGGCATACGGCCAGCGGCCAATAGGAAGGGCGGGAAAGGTAAGCTCCAGGTAATTCTCCTGTTCGCCATGCTCGATTGTGATGGGCAGCTCTCCTTCCTCCGTTTTCACGGTGCCCGCAAAAGAAACGCCCGTTACCGGGAACGGAGATTGAGTCACGTCCTCACGCAAAAGCCAGCCTATGCGCTTGGCATAGCCGGCTGTCGTGGACAAATGGCGTGTAATCCCCAGAAAATTAAGCATGCCTCCTTCATGAGGCAAACCCGGAAAAATCTCAAGTTGCCGAGTGTCACTACTTTTTGCCGGACTTTACGGGAGGATCAAATGGCAGGGACGCCAAAAGAATCATAAAGTTCTCTCCTGCATCTACTTTCATCTTCTCTGGTGCATAGGCTCCATCCATCTTGTTGAGCTCGGCAATGGCTGCAATTTTCGATGGCATCTTGAATTTCATGCCATTTTCATCAATGGAAGACTCTTGGCAAAGCTCTGACGTGTTGTCAATATCACCGATGGGAGTTGTCACAACGCGGGAAAGCCATTCCATGCGTTCCTGCTTGGTCAGCACGGCGGATTTATTCAACTGGGCGTTCAATTCGTCAATCATTCGCACAATTTCAGCATCTTTGGACAAACGGGAAGCCGCCTTACTTGCCGCTTCATTGCTCATGTCCTTGCGTTTGTATGCCTTACGGTATGCGTCCGCCTTGGACAATTTTGTCTCTACCAAGAGCCTTGCAAACTCCTTCTTCTTCTCCGTCGTCCTGGATTTGTTACCCTCTCTCTTCATACCAATATTTTACCCTCCTGTTTTTCGGTGTGTCGAGTTGCCGAGTGTCAACGTTTCTTGCCAGTAGCATCAACCTGCTGGCTTTGAATCCTCAACTCCATCGAGGAAATCACGCCCCTGCTTGCTCAAATAATGCACACAGGGACGTGATCCCGTCTTCACCACGTCGCCAGTCTTTGCAAGGTAATCCAGCCGATGGGATACATTGCTGGGGTCCAGATGGCACCTGTCAGCAATCTCCCGTGACGTTCTTCCCGGGTGATCGCGGACCTCCATCAGGACAAGCAGCTGCGACGGCCGCACTCTCTGACGGACAATGTTTCGCAGCAGGTCTTTTCTGACTGACGACGCGTTCATCACATTAAACCTCCTTGTAGGTAGTGGCGGCAGCGTCCCATTTCAGGTCAATGTAGCCTGTTTCCCCGAAGCGGTTCTTGCCGACAATCAGCTTCGCTTCTTCAGGGTTTGCGTCTCTGTCATTGGTGAACGGCCTGTAAAGCAGCATGATCTGGTCGGCGTCTTGTTCGATGGAGCCGGAGTCACGTAGGTCAGACACACGGGGAACCCCCGCTTCCTTCCCGGCGCGCTTTTCTGCTTCCCGGTTGAGCTGGGCCAGCACGATCACCGGAATATTCAGTTCCTTCGCCAGGGCTTTAAGGCCGGCGGAAATCTCCGATACCTCGCGTTCACGGGAAGCGCCGCGGCTGGATGGATTGGCAAGCTGCAGGTAGTCCACGCCGATGCACCGCACACCATGATCTGCCACCATGCGCCGGGCGGTCGCCTGTATCTGGTCAATCCTCAAGGCTCCCCGATCATCCACATAGAAAGGCAGGCTCTTCACCTTGCGGACGGAAGAAGTAAAAGCTCCCTGCTGGTAGGAGGAAAGCCTTTTTCCCTGTCGCAGGGCTGCGGCGTTGATGCCGGACTGCCCGAACATGATGCGTTCCAGAATCTGGACCCTGGACATCTCCAGGGAAAACATGCCTACCGGAATCTCCGAATTGGCGATATTGAGCAGGATATTGGTCATGAATGAAGTCTTCCCCACCGCTGGCCGGGCTCCAATGACGATCATGGAGGTATCTTGCAGGCCGTCCAGAATCCTATCCATCCTCTGAAACCCTGTGGGAATCCCCTTCACCTGTCCCGGATTTTTGATGCGGTATTCCATGTTCTCAATCACCTTCTGGACACTGTCGCCAATGCGAGAAACGGCGGAAACCCCGCACATCTCGCGCATGGAAGACACGGACTTCTCGACTTCTGCCAGGACTTCGTCCTCGGTGATCGTGAAATCATTGACCTTTTCCAGTCCGGCAAGGAACAGGGCTTCCATGTCCCTCCGCTTCCTGGAGGCAACCAGAATCTTCACGGAAGCCTCGAACTGGAAATGGTAGGCAAAGTTCGTCGAAAGTTCGACAAGTCCCACGTGCCCCCCTACGACTTCGAGGACTCCGGCATCTTCCAGATGTTTAATCAGGCCGGTGATGTTGCACATCTCCGGAGTTTTGGACAGGGTTTCGAGCGCAGTCCATATCTTCTGATGAACAGGAAAGGCGAAATGGGACCTTCCGATGCCTTGTTCGATGAGGGAAGCCACCTTGTCGGCGCCGTCAATGCAGTTCCCGAGAACAGTCTTCTCGGCGTTGAGTTGTGTTTCTGTGATGTTCATGATGCTTGTTTGTTATTGGTTTTGCTGTTGTTAGTATCTGCTTCCAAGATTGGAGCTATCCGGGAATGGGTCCCTTTCCCCTCCGTTCCCTGGGGCTGGCGGATGGTTGAGGGCGTAGCTGGTGGCGAAGCTGATGGCGTCAGATTGCCATTTGGTCACGGGGATGCCATTGCGAGTCCAGTTCACGGCATCCCGGCTTCCCCAGTAGGCCGTGGCGCAGTCCGGAATCTGGTCGGGAGTCAGACGCACACGCCCCGCAAAGGCCGCGGACCGCAAATGGGCTTCGACTTCTTCCACGGTGCACGGATGGGGGCTAAGGGGGTGTGCTTCGTCTTCGTCTTTTACTTCGTCTTCGTCTTCGTCTTCGTCTTCGTCTAAGTGTACATTTGCTGGCAGATGTTTATCATCTGTTGGCAAATGATTATCATCTGCTATACATTTGCTATACATTTGCCCTAACTCACTGACAGAGTCATTTTCTTTATTTTTGCCTATCGCGTGATTATCATCTGTTATACATGTGCTGTGCATGTGATTATCATTTGTCGGCATGTGATTATCATCTGCTATCATTTGCTTATCACGAATTACATACCCGGGAGGCAGAGGGAAAAGAGGCCGTTTTGCTCTGACCTGCTGACGGAACTTCTGTACCCAGCCATAGCGCCTTCCCTCCACCTCGTAGAGAATCACAAGGCCAAGGTCTGACGCATGCTGTAGAAAGGATTCAACCTCCTCCACGGTGAATTCATCTTCCTTTTCTCCCGTAATATCCCGGCGAAGGCTCTTGCTGCGGGCCTCAAACAAACCGTAGTCGTCCGCCTCGAACAACAAGCCTTCATAAAGCCAAATTTCCTTGAAAGAAAGTTGTCCGATCACGTCCGAAGAACGGAGCCCTTTTCGTATTACTCTTGATGATGCCATGGAGTTTTACCTTTCCTGAATCATTTTGTTGAACTGTAAAACCCTTAGGCGAAGCTTCTTTTTGGCGGCGTATACCCTCACAAGTCCTGCTTTCACACAAGCGGCGAGTAGCCTTTCTATGTCTTGCGTGCTGATACAGCCTTTTCTCCGAGGCATGATATTTATCAACATCACAGGGGAGGCGTAATATCGGCCGTAGTCGTCCGCCGCCTGCAAAAGACGGTGGAAGAATACTTCTTCCTGACAATCTAGTCTGTTGACTTTGTCAGACGTTAGAAACTCTTCAGTAATGACTCTCATGGTTTATGGTTCAATCAAATGCAATTCTTCACACCTCTTGCGGACGTAATCCAGCACCGTGCCGGCGTCCTGGTGTTTGATGTGGAGCAGGAGATCCGGCTTGCCGAACTCTTCTACCCAAAACTCTATTTCCGGGCCTGTGAGGTCAAAATACACGCCGTAGCGGCCTGTACGCCCCAGTTCCCCCTTGATGCGGCAAAGCTCCTGAATATAGCGGTGTTCTTCCTGTTCAGGTGTTTCCATAGGAAGGCAAGCTACCTCATTTTCTGCTTCGCCTTGTCTCAGCTTCCAGAAGTCCCGGAAGCCTTCGCAGACCTGTGCAAAAGGATTCCGGAGACACTCGCTACAGGGCGTTGCGTAGGGATGGGTTCCCTCATGAGCGCAGTTTTCGCAAATTCGTTCATGATCTGGTATCATGCAGTCCTCCTTTCACACTGGATGCGTTCAAGGTCGCTACGCTTGTAAAAACACCGGAGGCGGCACCCCATTGGGGTCCTCATGCGGCATTTGAACTCCTGCACCCTGCCTGTTTTGGCAAGCCTGTAAATGTAACTTCGGACGGTTCCGAGCAGGCGGCAGGCATCTTCTATACCAATGAATCCAGAGGGAATCCGCTTGGCTTCCGGAGCGTAGTCATCCAGAAAACGCCCCACATCCTCATGATGCCAGTAAAGACCATCTTTCCGGACATGGACGTACCGGGCGTACCTGTTGTGCAAGGCGAGCCGAACAGAAGCCGGAGAACATCCCAGTTGTTTACTCAAATCACGGGTGGCTATCCAGCCTTCCGGTGGAGCATCGGCCTTGCCAATGTGCTGCGGTGGGAACTGGATGAGCGGGTGTTCAATGAGGTTGTGCCCGTGAACGTCCTTGAAAGTGCGGAGTCTGGTCATCGGTTCCTCCTTTCCGTCCAATCTTCCCACGGCCATTTATCAACATTATGTTCAGCGGTCCAAAAGGGTTTCCCGTCACTCCCTTCCACCAGCAAAACGCCAGCCGGCTTTGGCTGTACTGCAATCAATTTTACAGGTTCGGGGTGTCCATCCACGTAAAGTTCATCGCCATAACGCAACCTAGCAGCAACTGGGAAAAGGGAAACAAGCCTATCCATATCTTCAAGGCACGCTTTCTTAGTCTTCCAAAAATGAGAACTCTGAAAGAAGCAGTTGTAACAACCAGCAACCCAGTCGGTTGTTATTCCCTGGACATCGTACCCTCGTATGGCTTTCAAAGGTGTACCACACAGCGGACATTTAGGCGTCACGTTCGGCCTCCTCCCTATTGAGAACATCACACAGGATGCGGGCATGGTTGAACGCACTTTCCTTCGTGAGATTGCCTATATAGAATCTTGCAACAGGCCTACCGCTAACCAGATGAACTACTTGATAGCCGCTAGTGGTATCATCCGGTGCGAACCGCGAATACCTCATAACCCTGACTTCATAGCTTTCAACAGAGTTCATTTATTCTCTCCTTCCTTTTTGGGAGTGTACATATCGGTCATTCCGCGTGAGCATTCACAACAATCCGCACGCGTGCCATTTTCAAAGATGCAGCCTTCGCATTGACCTTCTTTGGAATCTTGCCGGGTTTCCCCGGCAAGCTCCTCGGTGTAGACGTTTTTAATCGCCTCGTCCAAATAGCCGCTTAAGTCCAAGCGTAGTTGCCTATCTTCAAAAAAATCAGAGAAAATTCCTTTGAGTGCAGCGCGAGCCAGGAACTCTTCTTCGATTCTCGCCGACCCATCTCCCACCGCAAATTTGGCGGTATCATACATAGATTGAGAGACGGGTATTTTCAGGGTAACAACCTTCATTACTTGGACCCTCCTTTCATGGAGGCGAGGGTTGCGGCAAGCGCTGGCCTGAAAGTTGATTCTTCGGCAACGCAGAAGGACTTCTCGGCAGATTCCAACGCACGCCCCAGTAATTCTGTTGCCATGAGATAGCGCGTCTGGTCTATGTGAACCTTTCCTTCATCCCACCGGAAGCCCCCGCTGTTGATGGCGGTGAACGCAGCAAGAACACCCATATCCTCTTCATCTATTTCAGCCAGAGCAGAGAAAGTCTTTCTCCGTTTGTCCAGAACCTTGAGAGGGATTTCTTCTTCAAACACATCCGCCGCAGTTTCCAGGAGGAAGGCGCCCTCCTGGAAGGCTTCCTTCACGCTGTTGACAATCTGCTTCTGGTCGTCGTCGCAGTAATACAGGGCGTGGAACATGTCCAGCAGGGCCTCCGCGGCGTTCCTGAGCATGCAGGCATTCTCCGCAAAGGAGATCAAATCCTCTTCATCGTACCGCTTCTTCCGTGGGGCAGTTGGCTTCTTGGCTGTCTTGGCAGCCTTTGCCGGTTGACAGGGCTTCCTCTCTGTCGTACTTACTGGCTTGTGAGCAATGATAGGATTAGCCGTCTTGCCATTATTCACGACATCGGCCCCTTTCCCGTTGCCGCGGGAGAGGGGTTCTGCGTTTGCCAGTAGGGCTGTAGTCGTATTCGTAGCGATCATAATCGTATTCTTTCTATTCTTGTTTATTATCAATTAACTATTACTATTTTATCTCGTTTATCAGGTTCAATCGACGCGCCCCTTGAATGGAGGCACGAAGGAATAATCAGTCTTCGTCTGCCAAGGTGAAGCTTTCGTCATCCAATTCAAAGACGCCCAGCCAGGGAGCTTTGATAAAGGCGACATAGAAATTTCTCTCGTCCTTGCGACGAACAACAATAAACTCGTCTTCCGGAGAGAAACGATAAGTTCTGCCACGGTTAGGCATGGTGATGATAAGTTGGGAGTTTAACATCACCCTGTCGCCCGTATCGAAGGGCTTTGCTTGTATAGTGTTTATCATATCGTGATAAATATTGATGGTTAGTTATCGGATTTTGATTACTTGCTTTCGGTTAAATCCTTTACTGTTCGTCGTCAGAAACAACCCTCCACTTAAAAAGGAAGTCATCTTCGTCAAAAATGGCATGCACCCACATTTGTCTTTCCTTATCAAAGGCCATTGCTCTTTCTTTATCGAACTGATGTAGAAGACCGTCATTCCTCTCTACTTTTTTCCCTTCCATCATCAGGCGTACAGCCTCATGAAACGGCAAGTCATAAACAGGCTTCTTCTCTCCCGTTCCCTCTGGTTCAGCAACCAACTTGTGCAAGCATCCACACGGCACATCCAGTGTATTCCCGTTGTCCGTCCTGATACTCACACCGTTGAGCTCTCTAAGCTGGCAGATGGTCCCATAAATGGCAACAGGCATGCCAAGCCTCATATCTTTACTCTTCATTATATTGATTATTTATTGATTATTAATTTTTTCCTCAAACCGTGAGGGCGGGACGGTTTTGCGAAGCCGTCAAAAGGGTTCGGGCAGTCAGGCGTAAATCCGGAATGCGGGGACTTGCCGGCCTGGAGATCGGCGTTGTCCATCTCTAGCCAGCCAGAACAAGCCGACGGCGAAGAGTCCACAGGCACCGCCAGCAATCAGGCGGCATGTGCCAACGGCCAAGGCTCGGAGTAACGCCTTCATCTACTCATTCCCCTTTCTCCGTATTCACGGAATAGCGCCACTCGGAACTGCTTGCCATGTACCTTCAGCTTCCCCTGCTTGCCCCAGTACAGGACATCAATGACATGCCCCTTGCTGCGCAACGCATGCACCGTTTCCTTGATAACATCCCGGTCGGAATCGTACATCAGGGCCAAGGTCTTGCAGTCGTAAAACTCTGATTCAGGGTAGGTCATAGGATTTCAGGGTTAGGGTTCGAAGTATCCCAAGAGGCGCAGCACATCGGCCAGTTCCGGGACAATTTCAATCTCTGTGTCCATCGGGGTTGTCGCAGGTGGCATGATCACGTTCATACTGCACAAGGGCGTTTTCGAGGGCTGCGGCTGCGGTTTCATGCTCGTTCATGAGTCGTTCAGCTTCTCCGTGACTCACAGCCACATCGTTCACGCGGATGCAGCGGTCTTCGGTGTCGTATTCGATGATCATGCCAGTTCATGATTTTGGGCGATAAGGAATGTTACTCCTTCATAGCCAACTACTTTGAAGTTCGTTCCATGGAGATGGACCGGAGCGATGGCGGATTGCCTTTTAATCACGCCGTCATTTACAACGTAGCGTTCTCCTTTATCATCCAGCTCCTCAGCTTCCTCCACGGTGAGCAGCTTCGCGTTCTTCGGCAGTTCAGTATTCGTATTCATGGTTCTCTCTTGGTGGAGCGTTGCGCTTTCGTTCATGCCGCGGGCTTCTTGGGCTGGTCTTTGGTGGACAGGATGACTCTAATGAAGGAGAAGTCATTTTTTGCGGCTTCCTCTACGAGTTGTTGAATAGCAAGTGTAGGGGAAATGTTCTTTTGAGCAGCAAGAACTAGAAGGCCGGTCCTTGCTTTCTCGCTTAGTTCGAAAATGTCGGTTTCCATGGCGGGCGATTTTGTCATTGTCGTGGTTGGTTGATGATTTAAACGTAATAAAAATATGGCATCTTGACAAGAGAAATGTAATAATATCCTGAACTTTGTTCAAAACTCCTTGACAATGTGTAATAAAAATATTACACATTAGCCATGCAACGGAGCACAGATGAGGTCAAAACATGGCTAAAGGATCGAAAAATCAAATATTCTTGGCTGGCGGAACAATGTCGTGTGTCTGAAGGTTCCGTAAGAAATTGGTTTGCAAAAAAACGTATTCCTCCTGCCAAAATGGCAATCATTGAATTGCTCATGAAGGGAGAAAATGCGCGGAATCAACCACTTCAGGATTTGAAAAACATTCCTGATTTGGGAAAGCTCTTTGTCAACTTTACACCAGAACTTCAAGAGAAGATTGCTCAAGAAGCTCTCCAGCAAGGTATGACTCCGAATGCTTTTATCTCGAAGCTTGTTGAATGGTATGTCACTACGGACGAAGGTAAGGAGAAAGCTATGAAAGCTTTGTCTTCCAAGCAGGGAGTGTTGGAGACTGTATATCTGAACGATACCAGGGAATTGCCTTCTCGAATCGCTGAAGATACGGATGAATACGGAAAGCCTGCGAAGTAGGGCCGATGGATAGATTGGGTAAATCATTTTTATAATTTGGATTTTTATTGGATTGCGAAAACATTTTTTCTCTCATCTCTAGCAAAAGTCAATAAATATTTCTTGTGTACGAAAATACCCAAGAAAAACCTTGCTAAGATTTCGTGTATGCGAAAAATGCACGCATGGATGACCTCAAGGCCAAGATCAGAGTATTTTTGCGGGAAACGCGTATGACCCGGGAGGAACTGGCGGAGCGGTGCGCCGTCAAAAAGGGTATGATAGACAAGTGGCTGTCTACGGTCCCCATTCCTGCTGACAAACAACGGCTGCTGGATACTCTCATCGACAGCCATTACGCCAAAGTATACCGCGAAACAGATGTCCACATCAGGGTTTCCAACGAACGCTACAGGCTTATCCAGATTGAGGCGGAAAGGCGCGGGTTGACCACGGAGGAATGGCTTGATGCTACGCTGCATCTGCATACCGCCATGCCATACCGAGGACAGCAGGATGCTTCGGAGAAATCTGTTCCGTGATGGATTTGTTCGCATGGGGTCAATTTGCGCTTTTCGCATAGAGTGGTCAAGATGATTATGCGGAAGCGTCTAGTTATTGTCTGAATTACGTGTTGACAATTTGTAATAATCGCATAATATCAAGGCCATGAGGGTAACTAAAAATGAGATTAAAAACTGGATGAAGGAAAACAACCTTGAACGCGCATGGCTTGCAAAGGAGTGTGGCGTTAGTAAGGCAACGGTGGATACATGGCTGTCGTCAGATCGGGGGGTTCCCTCTAAGGCTCAATTGACTATTCAGACTCTTATTTTCAAAATCACCGGAAAGAAGGAGTACGGGCCTGAATTCCACCGTGAAGCTGAAATGGAGACAAAGTTCCGGCTACCCGTGGAAATAGACATGGCTACCCTGCACAAGGCCGAACAGGAAGCGTTCCGCCGTGGCATGAAACTCTCCGAGTATTGTTCTCTATCTGTAAAGTGGTGTGCCAACCAGCCCCAAATCAACCTTGGAGAGAAAGAGGAAAGCAGTCATCAGGGCTATTTCCGTACAGTAAATCCCGTGCCTGCTCAAGAGGCGGAGGTCATCGGTAATATTGCAGCAGGCAATTTGGAAGAAGGAGATACGATACCTTTTATGATCCGTACAGACAGGCCGCTCGGAAAAGGAGAATACGTGTTGCGGGTCAACGGGAAGTCCATGGAGCCTAAAATCATGGACGGTTCTCTTATCGTGGTGAAGAAATATACCGTTCCCCCCATTCCCAAAGTAGGAACAATTGTGGAGTACAATGACGAACGAGGCGTCACTCTCAAAAAACTGGGACGCCGTAAAAATCCGGAAACCGGCAAGCTGGAATATGTTCTCAAGCCGATCAATCCGGAGTACAAAGACATTGTACCAATGGATGGAGGACGTATATCGGGCATCTATGTAACAACTTTGACGAGTTGGATCAGAATATAACTGACTTTGCACCTTATTCGGTACATAACTGGCCGACATTTTAACGGAATAGTTATTTTAAGGCTTGCATATTCCGGAAGAGAAGTCATTATTTACTCACTCTACGTTAGGATACTTCGCCCCTTGGCCTTCGGGCCAGGGGGCTTTTTTATTGTCTTTCTCCATGAAAAGACATAGCTTTCTGGTATGACTATGGGAAAACTGTTTCTCTCTGCTATCTCTGTTGTCTGCCTCTCCGTGGCTTCCATTGGAGCTTGCCCGGTGGAAAGCACTCAGACCTCTGTAAAAGTAGAAGCCGCGCAAAAGAAATACTGGATCAGCTCAACCGGGAAGACGCATAACTCTTCCTGTCGGTACTATAACAACTGTAAAGGGTATTGGAGTGATACAGGAAGCGGTGATAACTGCAAGATTTGTGGAGGAACCAGCAAATAATATTGAAACACTATGAAGATTCTATATGTGATATTTGTGGTGTGGGTATTTATTTCGGGAGTCTCATTTGCTCGAACCGAATGTTCTGTAAAGAGTGATAAAATATTAAATATACATTGTTTGAATGAATGTGATTTTAAAATACACTTGTATGTCTCAAGTGATGAATGGTGTAACTTGGTGGTTTTTATACATCCAAAAGATAAAAGTAAAAAAAATATCTACCCTAGATTTGTTGTACAATATTTTTCAAACAAAGATGCAATTAATATAGCAAAAAGTTTAGAAAAATGTACAAAATGGGCCGACATAGTGGAAGATAGTGAATTAGAAACAAATAAATTTGTTGCCTCTTACTATGCTCCATTAGAAAAAAATCCAAGAAAGTATTCGTTTGATATTTATTTTATATCCATGTTGAATGAATCTATGATAGATGTGCTTGGAAAAACAAGTTCTCATGTTCAGTTGTTTTTTAATGATCCAGGGACAGGCAAATTTTCAATTAGAATGTCAATTGAAGATGCAAAAGAGCTTGCGTCTATGTTTAGGGTAGTTCCAAATTTGGAGAAACAAGCAAAAGAAAAAGTTGTTAAAGCAGAGACTATTCTTAAGTAGTCGCACTTTTCTTTTAGATATTTTGATCCCACCCTCTCCAGCCTTCCAGAGAGGGTGTCTTTTTACCCTCACTCCGCCAAGCTAAACCCCGGCTTGGACAAATTCGCCACCCCTGCTACGGACAGCAGCCACGACGCCACGGAATCAACCGCCTTGCTGCGGCTCCCGGCGCCAGCCCCGGCCACGTAGGCCGCCGCCTTGGCGTCCAGCAAAATCAGTTCCGCCCAATCGGCAAATGTCATTTCCTTCTCTCCCGTGACGGCCTTCCACGTATTCTTGGCTGCCCGGTGAATCGCGGAATAATCAATCACTCCGGACGCGGTGCCCACGTAAATGCGCTGGCCCGTCGCCTGCTTGTAGCCAAACTCCACTGCCGCGCCCAGCATCGGCACCCCGCCGATCATGGCAACAGGAGCCCCCAGCATGGCGCCGAACCATCCGCCGTTCTTCTCCCACTCGTCCTCGTCATCCAGCAGGGCATGCCACAGGGCAATCACCGACTGTTCAGCCACGGACATCACGCTGTACAGGGCAAGAGCCCGCCCCCAATTCCCGGCGCTCACATGGGACACGATCATTCCGACCTTATTCAGCACCTCGGAGCTCATGAAACAGGCCATCTTCGCAAACAGGCTAGTGGAAGTCCCCAGCATGCTCTTCTGGCTCTGCGTCAGCGGCTGGGCCACCAGCTCCAGCGCCCTGGTCACGCTCTGCATGCACAGGGCGTGCATCTCATCCTCCGTCATCGGGGCGCCGGTCCTTCTGCCGGCCTCCTCCAGTTCGGCCCACTTCGCATTATACAGGGCAGTCATGGATACGGCATTGCTCCACACGTCCATCTTCTCAATAGCCCTCATGCCGGCCATGGAAAACCGAATCGCCCCGTTGTAATGCTGATCGGAAGCATACCCCATCAACTGGCTCACCATCTGCGCCTGCGCGTCATTGGTTCTCGCCCGGAAAGAATCCGTCTTCATCATCTCAAACACCCCCATGCGTCCGCTCATGGACATCGTCTGCCCCAGGTGCAGCAGAAAACTCCCCATGCCCACCTCCCCGGCAAACATCCCGTGCATCAGGCCGCTGGTCTGCTTGAGCATCGTCAGCACGTTCCAGGACAACAGGGCCACTGCCTTGGCGCTCTGGAAGCGGCTCGTCGCCTGGGCCCCGGCCAGCAGGGCGCCCCCCTCCATCACTCCGGCCCCGTCGATCACGTCCAGCCAGTGCCGCAGCGAATCGATCCCGTGGCGCCCCATATGCTCCTTCAGGGACGCTGCCGCCTCCTTGTCCGCCAGGATGCCCCGCCAGCGGGAAGTAATATCTGCCGTGCAAATATAATTCTCCACCTCGGCGCTCGCCGCCTGGAACACGGCTTCGCAATCCATATTCCACGCCAGGTGCAGATTGTGCTTCCGCCGGGGAATCAGCATCCCATACTTCGCTCCGCCGGCCACGGCATTCGTCTGCTCCCCGAAGGACGCCTTCGTATCAAGCTTGTGGTCCGCCCGGAACACGGCCCGGAAATAATTCTCCACCGCGGGGAAGGGAACCCCCTCCCGCTCCTCGTACACGCGGGCCAGCAGTTTTCCCTGCCGGTTCATCATCTCCCGCAATCCGTAGCCGAACGCCAGCCCTTCGGCGCCCACAAACTGGCGCAGGCGGGCCACCTCCGCTTCTCCAATGCCTTCATTCCGCATCGTCTCCACGTACTCGGCCTGCTCGTAAAGCAAAATGGCATACATCGCCTGGGCGCGGGAAACCTTCAACGTCTCTCCCTTCTTGCCCTGGCGCACCACATCCGCCTTCGCCGTAATATTCTTCCGCCTCCTGGCCCGTCCGTCTCCGGCCTTCACCAGTTCATCCAACTCGGCAAGCTGCCGGCGCATCTCCGGAATAAGAGCTTCCGGTACGGACGCCTTGTCATCGGAAAGCCCCCGGTCATTGTACTCCTTCTTGATCGCCTTGCGCCGCTCCTCCCTCTCCTCAAAAGACAGGCTTACCCACTCGCGGGCCTCGGCAATCTTCACCGTGCGTTCCACCTTCACCAGCGGATTCAGCGCCACGCCGGAATCCCCGGTCTTCTTGAAATCGGACAGAGCTTTTGCCACATCCCTGGTGCGCTGCACGCCAAAACACCGCTTAACCAGAGCTGTCACCTCCCGGTCCCGCGCATGCTTCATATTCCTCAACGCCACATTCGCCTCGGCAATCGCAGTAACCTCGCCATGAGCCAGATCGCGCAGGGCGGGAATCCTCTTCCATCCATTCAACATCTGGGAATAGGACTGCAAGCCGTACTTGAGATACTTGGCCACCTTCGTTTTCGTGGACGCCTTCGCATCCTCCTCCGCGTTGCGTCCTCCCTGGGGCGTGGCCTGTCCAAGCCCCTCCACAATCTTCTCGGCCTTGAACTTAGTCCGGCGCCTCTCCTCGTCCAGCCTGGCAGACCAGGCCGTCCGTCCTGTCGTGATAAACAGGGCAAGGGCACGCACACAGGCGCGCGTCTGCTCCAGCCCCATACCGGACAAATGTCCGAACGTATGCCAATCCTTCAGCTCCAGCTCGGCGGCATCCCGCTCCTCGTCGGTGGACTGGTTGCTGGAAAGCACGCCCTCCAGTTCCAGCATCCGCTTCTCTTTCGCCTCCAGGTCCGTATTCATCATAGAAACCATCCCGTGCAAATGCCTGTAATCCTCCGCACTCAACTTTCCCTTATTGAACTTCCCGCTCGCCTTCTTCGTCGGCTGCACAGCCTTGATGCGGGCAACCATCTCCGCCCGCAGCTGGTCGATGGCATATCGGTCCGCCTGTTCCAGCGTGCGGGCCAGCAGCTTGTCGATCACGGCATCCATGCGCTCGCTGGTATCGTCCATCAGCGTCTCCTTCTTCAGCTCTTCGGAAAGCCATGCCTGGCCGTCCTCCAGACGGGTGGCGAGATTCTCGGCGGCTCTCATGTAGGGATAAAGACCGAACCTGTATCCCTGCGGCAGCGTCTTGTAAATAGACGCCACCACAGCCATGACGCGCCCGAACGCCTCTGCTCCGTCCCCCTGCTTCAAATCGTTGGCCGCGCAAACCCGGCGCCATGTTTCCAGTGCCTTTGCCGTCTGGTTGCGCAGGACATTCAGACGGTTCTTTTGTGCTTCCTGTTCCAGCGTCACCCAGATACTTTCTCTTGTAGCAAGGGAAAAACTCGCCGTCGGGTCCATGTTCTGTGGTTCCCTCCCTGCTTTTCGGACAAGATCATCTACTTCCACTTTGGAAAGTATGCGCCTCACCTTCATGGCTCCTGTAATAATCCACGGGTCGGTCTGCGGATTCGGGTTGGTGCGGTATCGGTAGAAACCGTCCTTCGGAATACGGGGGAGCCCCGCCAAAGAGTGTTGGAACTTCCCAGACGGATTGATACCATGGCTCATGGCCTCCTGCTGGTAATCGTGATCCGCTGCATACTCCACTTCCGCCCAAACAAAATCAGCGGGGAACAAATCTCTCTCCCCCGTCTGTGGGTTCCGGCGGTTAAATTGCAGCGCATAGGGAATCTCCCCAAGATGCCAGCCCGGCCTATAGGCAAGAGTGCCGCTTCCTCCCTGTGTGCCTTTTCCCCCAGCCTTCACACGGGGTCGTCCCGTCTTGCTTACACCGGCGCGCACTCCCTCGTCGGCGTCCAACCAGACACCGACAGGCGTATCCTTTCCATCTGGATTGGCGACCATTGGAGGATAGAGTTTCCCATCCTTACCCCGATAAAAAACCTTATACCCAATTCCTGTATTCTTAGGCGGTTCTTCGGTTCGAATGGAAAACGTAATATCCGGGTTTTCTCCGTCAAACGTACCTCGGTTATCCGTGGCAGACTTGATTTGTGTAGAATCGAAAGCGATTAAAATGACACTACCCGGCACACTGCCTCTGATGCCGTCATTTTCCGCATCCAACATCAAATCGTTAGGAGCGGGATTCCTGATATTAAGGAAACATTCGAGGATATTTCTTCCATAACTCTGTGCCGTATAGTAATCCGCGGCAAAATAAAACCCGTCTCCGTAAAGATTCTTTCCCTTGTTTTTCTTGGCGCCGCCTGAACGCATCATGCTTTTCTCAAACACCGTAAAGCCTTGATGCCGCGTCCCGTGATACACCACCCTCGGTTCCCCGTTCTCGTCCACCACCTTGGAAGCATGCTCCGGGTCATGCTCCCAATCCCCAAACCAACGCTTAAACGCCTCCGTGCGCACGGAAAGCCACTGATCCTCCGTCAGGTTCGTATCCTCCCCGTTGGGAGCCTTCAGGAACGTACCCGCAGCCACAGCTTCCTGCCTGATTGCCTCTTCTTCCGGAGATAGGGAAAACGTTGCCGGAACAATGGCGCCGTCGTCAAACCGGCATTCCACTTCATTCACGTTGACAACACGCGCCCCTTGTGGTAAGGAAAAACCATCTCCCCCGCCAGCGGATTGGGACGGCAGAGCGGCCTTGCTTGCCGATCCTGGACCTAGGCGCGCGGTGCCGCTATTCGCGTTTGCAGGTTGTCGCTCTGCAAGGGGGAGCTTCTTTCCCATCGGCTTCTTGCCCTGCCGCACCGGATAAGCTGAAACAATGGAATAAAACCCGTCTTGACGGTCCAGTTGCAGCAGCATCCATGAAGAAGGCTGCCTTCCCTTGACCAGCAGCTCACGCCCGGGCGCCACCTCGTAAAGCTCGCTCACATTCGCCAGAATGGAACTGATATAGCGTTCCGGGGAACGGTCCTTCCAGAAGGAAAACCCGCGGGAAGCCAGAATATGCGTCAGGCCGTAGCCGCGATGCTCCCCGACATCGGAACCCACCAGCAGCCGCACCGGCATGGAGGGCTGCCCCTTGCGGCGAGGAATCACAAACCAATCAGGGCTTCCGTCTTCCCGGGTGACGAACGTCTCCGGCTCCAGGACAGTTCCGGAGCTATCCATGGCGACCACGGAAAAAGTCGCCCCGGAAACGGGCACATGCTCGAACGGATTCACCTCGCTCGTACCGTCCCAGGCAAGGGCGCGGTCATGAAGGCGCAGCGCCGGGTCATGGGACTGCCACGCCCCCTTGGCCGCTTCCAAATCATGGATGGCCGCATTCAGATCGGCGTCCGTCTCCAGGCGGATGCCCATCTTGCCCGCCAAATCCTTGCGCCGGCTGATGCCCCTGGACTTCTTCAGGAGGGACAGGCGTTCGGCAATCAGGGCAATCCCCCTGGCCGTAAAGCGGGCCACCTTTTCACAATCTTCCTGCCAGGACGTATCATTGCCGAATAAATCAAATGCCTCACCTTCCCGGGATTTCTCCGCAGCCACCCGGTCGGCCTCCTTCACATAGGCTGCCACGTAATCCCACGGCTTCCCCTTCTCGCGCAGCTGCAGGGCAAGCATCTGCCCCGCCTCCGTTCCAGACAGCCGGCAGATACGGTGCGCCTCATGATCCGTAATCACCCCGTTCTTCAGGCGGGTAAACACCTCATCCCCAGCCAGGGTGGCAATATCCCAGCCCATCACATTGGCGGACCCGGGGCGCAAATACCCCTGGGCCTCCATCTCGTCCCGGCCCATATTGGAATTCCTGACAAAAAAGGCCACCTCCAGCGCGGACGCCTGGCCGTCCAGCATATTCTGCCCGACGTCGTGCATCTTCGCCCAGGTGGCGTCATGCGCCTCGTCTTCCTGATACACGTAGGCCGGAATAAACTCCACCCCGTCGCGCACGGCCAGATCGAACCGGTGCCGTCCGGTAATCACATGCAGGGCTCCATCCCTGCGCCGCCACACGGAAACGGGCTGGGCATCTTCCCGGAACCTTCCCTGGAGCTCGCGCCCCTTCACGGCCCCGCGTTCATTATGATCCCCCTGCTTGAACTGCTCCACGTCCGGAGCCAGGGCCAAGGCATCCACTCGCACCTGGGCAAACACACAGTCCGGAGCCACCCGCACAAACGCATGGTCCCGGAACTCCGCGCCGGTCTCCTCGTCGTGTTCGGCCTCTTCTCCCACCCCTTCCAGGGCGCCGCCGGCATCCTCCACCAGCGGAGCGGGGAAAGCCGGATTTCCGGCAACGGGGGGCGCTCCTTCCTCATCCTCCGCAGTCTCTTCCACATCCTCCGCGGCGTCCATCTGCGCCATCGTCTCTTCCAGCGCCTCCAGTTCCCCCAGTGTCAGTGTGGCATCCCCCGGAACCCTCCCGGAAACAAGGTCCGCGTGAACCATCTCCACATCCATCTTCTGGGCGGCATCCATCCGCGCCTGGCGGAAAACGTTCTCCGTACTCACGCCCACGGCTTGCAGCGCCTCTGCCAAGCCGCCGTGCTCCTTCATGAATTGCCTTCCCTCTTCCGTGGCGGCAAACTCGTTCCATTGCTCGCCCATGCGCATGATGCGGGCGGAATCCTCCAGATTCTTCAGGGCGAACTCCGCGGTATCCTTCACCCACTGGGGCACGGGCAGATTCTCAATATCCGCCAGGGAGGAAGACAGGGACAAATTGGAAAAGCTCTCCACCACGTCCCCGGCATCATGCGCCGGCCCTTCATACGTTCCCAGACTCACGCCATACCGGCCCAGCACGGCATCCGCCGCCTGCAAATGCTCCCACAAATCCTGCCAATCCTTCCCGGTCAGATTCATGTAATGGACCAGGGCGGATTCCTGCACATCCTCCATCACGTTGGCCGTCCGGGCGTGGCCCCCCGCGTAAAGCAGCAGAGAACTTCCCGGGTCGGCTGCCATCGTGAACCGGTGGGCGGCGCTGGCCGCCGCCGTGCCGCTCCTGATCTCTTCGGCCCGCCTCCTCGTGATCTCTCCAGACCGCACCGCCTGATCAAGACGCCTCTCGAAAGACGCCGCCAAATCGGCAATGGAACCAAGCTGCACCTTCTCCATCACCTCGGCATCCGTCCTCCTTCGGGCTTCCTGGACGGACACGCCCTCTTCCCGGACAATCGCGTCAATCCGCGCCTGGGCGCGGGCGGCCACATCCATGAACCCGGGAACGGTCATCCCGCCGGTTTCGGCGGCTGCCTTCCGGTACTCCGCCGGCGCCTCCTCGGACAGCATGTCCAGCGTTTCAATGAAATCCATCTTCCCGGCTTCCGAAACGGCGGCATTCCCAAGCATGGCATCCTGCATCAAGCGAACCCCATTCAGATAGGCTCCTTGCAGCACTACTTGAACCAGGGCGCCCGTCTGCTCCTCGCTCATCTCCACGGTCCTGTCTTCCTCCATCTGCACGCCGTTTACTTCGGCGCCTTCCCGCAGGCTCACTTCGTACCTGTCTGTTCCTTCCAATTTGCGGATGCTGCCGATATTGGCCTTCTCCAGCACCCTATCCAGGGCGCCGGACATCTGGTACAGCCGGGCTTCCTGCCGTTCCGCCAGCTCGGCGCCGGCCCTCCGCGCCCGTTCGGCGGCTCCTTCGGGGTCCTTTAAAACATCAGACTCGAAATAACGCTGGGCCAGGGCGGCCTTGTGCTCCATGGTTGAAAAGGACGCCATTTCCTCGGCGTGCTTCTTCGTATAACCGGCCAGCTGGGCCCGCTGGGCATCCATCACGAACGCCGCCACCTCCTGTTTCAGCCTGGGGGCGTGGCCGGCGGCCATGGCCGCCACGAACAAGGCGCACCCGCCGGACTGCTCCACATCCCCCATCGCCTGCAACACGGGCCCCACCACCTCGAAATCCTTCGGCTTCACCTCCGCGCCCACCAGGCCGGAAAGCTTGCGGGCCGTCCACTCGAACACCTCCCCGGCCAGAGGTTCCGCGCCCATCTCTTCCACGTAGGCAAACGCCGGGGCGGAAAGCATCTTGCCGGTTCTTGTCCCTGCAAAAAACGTGCGTCCCGGCACCTTCGCGGCCAGCCTCGCCAGAGCGCCGGTTCCTGTTTTGGTCAGCAGCTTGTTGATGGCCCCCATGCGCCCGAACACGGAAAACACCCCGAACCCTTTTTCCTCCACCGTGTTTCGCAGGCCGTTGATCGTCACGTCCACCAGGGAATCCCCGTTGCGGGCGGCAGCGTTGCCTGCGTGCCCCATATCCCCGGCCAGGGCCAGGGCCCAGCCTCCGGGAGCCATGTAGGAAAGGCTTTGTCCGGTAATATTTCCGGCTCCGTTAATCGCCTTGACGTACCAGGACGCATCGGGACTCGTGCCGCGCATCCGCTGGCCGAACTCGTGCATGACATCCTGCATCGTGTTCAGTGCCCCGCGCCTTTGCTCGTAACGGTCGTAGAGCTGCCTTTGTCCGTCAAACGTCCCCTTCATGCCCAGCGCGGACGCCACCGTCCCAGAATACAGGTTTTCCACGCCCTCCATCCCCGGCACATCACGCACGGCCTGAATCGTCTTGATGCCCAGGCTTTCGGCGCCGCGCACCGTGTCGGCAAAACTCCCGTACAAATTGCGCCAGAAAGCTGTGCTATCCGTCTGGCTCTCCTGAACCTTCCGGTCAACCGCGGTCATCAGCAGCCTCAACGCCTGCTGGTCCAGCACCTCGTTCCCGTTGACATTCACCGTGAGCAGATCGGCCATGTCCAGCGCGTCGGAACGCCAGACATCCTCAAATCCTCGTCTCTCGGCAAAAGCATACGCCCGGCGCGCCCTCATGATAGAATCGGCGGCCTCCTGCGGCCTCTCGGCATACTTCAGCAAATCAGCAGGGCACGCATCCCAGTTGCCTTCCTTCCCCGCAACGCAATCCACCATCCGGCGGGAAATCTCTTCCTGTTCCTGCCGTATCAACCTCAGATTTTCATTATAGGCATCCAGGTCCTTCTGATGCCTCCCCTGAAAATCCTTCCATATTTGGTCTGCTGTGACAACACCTGTCCCCCACAAATTGTTGGCGTTCTTGTAAATTTGATGCCCTATATCTCTATCGCCGTCACCGATAGTCTCCATTAGACGATTCCCAAGCATATAGGCTCGGTCATGTTCATTTGCCAAATCCAGGCGGTTCAGAGTGTCTTGGCCCCAGAGCTCTGTGGCTTTCTTTCTACCCTCTTCATCCATGGCCCCGGCCCGCAGTACATCCATCAGCCGTGCTTGCTTCTCCCTCCTGCGTTTCTCTTCACGCTCCGCCATGCCGTACATCATCGTAGCCCCCTGTTCGTACAGGGCTTCCAGCTCCGTTAACTGTGGGCGGAATTCCGTTTCGGGCGCATCTACTGGAGCTGGAAATATGGAAGGAGTAGTTTCCATCACGTCGCTTCCACTCAAAAGGTTGTTGTCTGGTTCCTGATGAAGAGCGGTCGCGGTTTCAATGGCTGCCTCCGGAGTTTCAAGCATCTGCACAGTGGCGTCAGTATTAGTTTCCGCAAAAGACGAATAGTCCATAAAATATTAAATGTTAGTATTGTAAATTATTGAAGGGGAGGAAGAAGTGAATTGGTCGTACCTGCATCATTGGTGTAGACGGAAGAAACGGGGGTAGCCGTCTCCGCTGGAAGAAGTCCGTAATCATCAGGGGGCGCTCCGTCGCCATATCCCAGATACTCTCTCTTGAAAAACTCCTTCATTTCAGGACTTGCGGGGGAGATCGTCACATTCACATCCATCTTGGAGGAAAACGTCATCCGCAGCTTACTGGCACCGGATAAGGTCAACTGCGGGGAACTCTCCTTGGTGTAACCCACCACAGGCAGCGGCTTCCCGCGGCGGGAAGAAGAGGAAGAGGGAACTAGGGCGGCCAGACCGGAAAGATCATCTCCAAATCGCCCTCTCATGCTTTCAGGAAGGAGAATACCGGCGGGGGCATTTGTATTCACAGTATCCACGGAAACCGTGGCGGGGAATGTAACAGGCTTCCGCAACACCTCCTTTTGCTGTAGAGCCTGTTTCTCAGCTTCAGCCAACTTCTTGGGGCCTGCGCTAAATCGCTCTTTGTTCCAGTCCCTCCATTTTTCGCTGACATTTTGCTGGTATTCATTCAGCAATCGCCCGCGGCTTGGAACAACCAAATCATTGCGACCAGTAGTCTCTCTTAAAATAGTCTGAAGCATGTCCTCCTGCAAAACATAGGAAGGCTCCTTCCCGCTTCCTTGCTTCTCTCCCTCATACCAAGCCTCAAACCGTTCACGCACGGCAATCTCGGTCTTGGCGGCAAGATTCTTTTGCAGGTTCTCAATCTTCTCTTTCTTGTACTTTTTGGTCCACGTGTCTTCACTGTCCTTCGGCATGTCGGACCCTTTGGCGGAATCAGCATAAAGTTGATAGGCACTCTTCGCCTCGGCGTCAAGGGTGCCAATGGCGTTATTGTAATCCGCCTGACGGAACAATGGAGCTCCCTCCATCTCCTTCATGCGCTCGGAAACCTTCAACATCGGATATTCCTCCTTGCGCTTGGCAAGCTTATCCATGCGGTTAAGCACATCCTGCTTGAACTCGCTGGATTTCCCGTACTTCTTGCAGAGGCGAATTACATCTTCCTTTTTTGATGCAAAGGCTGCGCCTTCCTCGCCGGCTTGAACCATATCTGCCACCCTGTAAATGAAGGAATCAATTTGAGGAGAACAGGCTTCAAAATTGCCATCCCTGGAAAGAACATCCAAAAACCCAACCTCATCGGTGTACATGGGACCCGACATCATCACATCAACAGCATTCTGTTTGGTGCTCTGCGACTTTGGCTTGGAAGCCATCTGCTCAATCAACTCCGTCAGCCTGCTGTCGTCCTGGCGCCGCAAAGACCGCATCATCTCATCCTGCTCGGCGGCGGAAAAAAGGCCGTCCAACTCCCCGCGGTTGATCTTTTCAGCGGCAAGGTCCGGATTGGTTGCGGATAGATTACCAAAGTCCTGAAGGGTTTCCTTCTTCTTTCCCCTCAACAATCGAAGTTCCCCTTCATTGGGAGAAATTGCTCCGGACTCCACGGCTCCCATGACGGAAGACTCATATCCTCCCCAATCCCCCTTTTCCTCGGCCAGCTTCAAGCTCGTCTCAAAAGTCTGCCTGGCTACGCCCAGCTGATGCTTGGCCGCCAGCCCCCAATAACGCTCCGGCAGACTCGCTTTCACGGAATCCCTGGTGGCTCCGGCCTTCAAAGCATTCTCCGGGTGGAAGAAGCTCCCTCCCAGCCCTTCAATCTTCTGTCCGAACTCGTAAGCCAAATCATCTAGTTTCCCCTGGCGGATGGAACCGTCCTTCTCAAAAACGCTCCCATCCGTTCCAGGAGCATAAGCCAGCATCTTGGAAAACTTTGCGTCGGACTCGTCCCGGATGCGGCGCAGCTCCACCTCCTGGCGCTGCATCTCCCCGAAATCGGAAATCCTGGCAAACGCCTCGGCGCTCCCCTGGACTGCTTCTTCGGCCTTCTGGACGGACGCGCCCAGCATCTGCCCCTGGTCCCCGTTGGCAGCACGGGCGGCGGTACCGGGATTAGCCTTCGCCGTCTGGAGGGACGGCCCTCCGTACAATGGAATCTCTTTCATCTTGCGTAACTGATTAACTGTTCAATAGGAAAAACATGCACCTTGGGGCCGCGCAAAAACCGCTGCCAGGCCACATGCGTAAAACCTCTCCGGGCAAACTGCTGTGCCAGGCGGGCCAGTTCCCGCGGCTTCCCGGCGGCCCACCACACAAACAGGCACATCTCCGGAAGCGGCGGAATCTCTTCAGGCGGAAAACACATCTCCACCAGCTGGTCCACGGGAAGAGCCAGGCACACCTCCTCCGGGGAAACAAAAGCCAGCCCCATGGAAGCGCAATCCCGCACATCCGTCCACAAATCCCGGCCCACCTCCGCATAAGCGGCCACGGTTGCATCAAAAGCATTCATCATCTCAAGAAGGGGTTAAACTTCTGCGCGTAATTATAAAAGCTGAAATCACTCCTGGCCGGACTGGCCGCCCAGGACCCCAGCTCCATCATGCCCAGGCGCGGATCTGCCGTAGAACCGGGAAACACGCTCCCGGCCAGCCCTCCCAGGTTATATCCGGCAAAAGCTCCCTGGGCAGCCGTCGTGGAACCGAAAGCCCCCAAGCCGGCGCCAATGCCTCCAGCCAGGGCGCCCACCGCCTGAATCCCCGTGGAAACCAGGGCTCCATTCGCCGCGGACCTGTAAGCCGCCGCCTGGTTCTGCGCACTCACCAACGTAGCGTCCCCCTCCCAGCGCTGCATGGCGGCCTCGTGGCGTTTACTCTGGTCGTTGATCGCCGCGCCCAAGGACATGTCAGAAATCTGCTTCTCCAGAATCTCTGCGGTAGCAAGCTCCGCCTGCAACCCGCTCCCCTCCGTCGTCAGGCCGGAAGCCCCGCGGGCGGCACGCACGGATGCCGTGGCGGCCGTCTGGTTGCGCCTGGCCGTAGCCATATTCTCGGCAGTGAGACGCAGAGCGGAAGCGGACTCGGCTTCCGTATTGGCTGCGTTCACGTAAGCGGCATCCCTCGCCGCACGTCCCTGCGCCAGGGCGCTCTTCGCGTTGCCCTTATTCGTCGCGTATGAATCAATGCTTCCCATAACCCTATAAAATGGAACGGTTTAAAATATCATTCAGGGGGTGCTGGTCATTGCTCCCCCGCTGGCTCACGTCGTGGTGCAGGGCGTCGGCAATGTAGCGCCTGTACAAATCCAGGAACACGCCCACATTTTGCGGCTTGCCCGTCACCGTCGTAGCCATCTTGGCGGCCAACAGGCACTTCACCGCCTCCACAAACAAGGGCGCATTATCCGGCAGCATCTCCGCCAGGGCCAGATCGTTGGAAAGAAACCGCACCTGCAGGCGGGAGGGGCATTCCTCGCAAACCACCGTGCGGCCGGACATGCGCCAATGCCTGGCATCCACCTTCAACAGCTTCAGGCAATCTTCCGGCAAGGGGAACCGGCCGTTTCCCTCCGGGCACTCCAGCACGGACTCCTTTGTGGCAAACGACCACGGCCCGTAAGACACCGCCTCCAGCATCACGGAGGGAAACCACAAATCGCACGTCCTGGCCGCGGGGGAATCAAGCACATACTCCTGTTCCCCCAGCAGGGAAAGGCACTGTGAAAAAAACGTCAGCTTGTCCATCCCTCAAAAATCGCATGAGGGCGCACTTCGTTCAAGTTGCCGAGTGTCACTACTTTTTGCCGGGGCTTGTCAATAAAGCATCCCTTTCAAAGCATCAGGGCGTTTATGCGGCCTCCTCACCTTCTCCGGCGTCCCGGCATGGCCGAAAACCATCCCGTGGCTCACCGCCTCGGCAAACGTCCTGGCTGCATCCGCGCCGTGGGAGCAGGCGTCATGCAACGGCATCTCCCTCACGCACCCGTTGGAACCCGGCGGCAGGCTGCGGTAATACTCCAGGGAACCGATCCCGGAAGGATACTTCTGCCCGTCGATCTCCGGGCGCCGGCTGCACCGCTCGTGGAACGTGCAGTAGCGCAGCATATTGCGCAGGGCGTTAATCCCGGTCCATATATCGGACGTACGCGGCACGATTGCCGTGCGGAACCCCGCCTTCTGCAGCACGGCATCAAAGGAAGTCTTGGAATAATCCCGCCTGGACGCATCATGGGGAAGCAGGTGCAGGGTAATGGGGCCGTACTCCTTCTCCCTCATCCGTATCTGCCCCACGTAATAATCAATCGCCTGGTTATTCCCGGCAATGTAATCCAGCACGTAATACTTCCCGCCAATCACCTGCCAGAGCCAAATAGCCATGAAATCGCTCAATCCCAAATCCCAGGAAGCATAAATCGGGGCCACATCATCCGCTTCAAACTCGGCGGCTACCCTCCCCTCGGCCCGGAGGGTGGAAATCCACCTGCCGTAAATGGCGCCCTCCACGGAAGTCTGAAGGGCTTCTTCCGGAACCGTCGGAAACTCCTGCTTCACCTCCGGCCCGTTGGCCCTGTACTGGGTGGCATACCAAGCCTTCTGCCCCTCGGTCAACTCAATGCCGTAGCGCTTCTTTAAATCGGCAAAATACTCCCTCAAAAAATCGTCCAGCCTCGGCTCCACCCCGTCCAGGGAATACTCCCGATGCTGGAGCCAGGAGAAAAAGAAAAACCTGAAATCCAGGCTGGAAAGAGGCTTGCCCACCATCTCCATGGCCTGTTCCATCAACTGGTAGGCCAATCCGGCCTTGCCACCCTCGTGGGTGGACTCCATCACCACCACGCTATTCTTCCCGACGGCATTCAAAGCCCCTGTCCGAATCTTCTTCGCCCGGGCCGGATCGTGCAGGGCCGTATAGGAAAACTCGGAAATGTGAAGGAACTGGAGGGTGGAACCGCGCAGGTTCGTACCCACATCCACGGAGCCGTTCGTAGACCAGGCCATGCGCTGGGTCCGGCTCTCCACCAGCGGGCAGCTCTCCTTGATCTTCTTTCCCAAGGCAGCCAATGCCCGGTCTTCCATCGTCGGATTATCCGGCAAATAATCCAGATGCTCATACGCGAAAGCGATCTTGCGCAGCTTTGCCTGTCCATCCGGAAGCGTCTTGTCGATAATCCCGCAATGCTGGTTCTTTCCGAACAGGCAAAGGTCCAGCATGTAAATGGCGCAAAACGTGGAAATCCCCAGCTGGCGCACCTTCAGGATAGTATTGCGATACCAGAGGTTATTGAAAAGCTCCTCCTGGGCCCAGTTCGGGCGGAAGCGCACCATCTGCCCGTCCTTGTCCTCAATCCAGTAAAGATGATTCAGCCTCCACCACCGGTCGGCCAGCAGCTCCTTCCAGTCAGATCTTGTCTCAACAGGCTCTGTCATTGCGTATCAATAGCTAAAAACTCAAGGGGGCGGTCCCCGGAAACCCGGATGCCAAACTGCACGCCGCGCCGCCACAGGGAAGCGGGGAGCAATTCATGCCATCCGCGTTCCATCGTCCTGGTCTTGCCCAGCCGGTCCCAGGAGGAGCCGTCATTGGAAACCTCAATTCCCGCCGGCGCCGTGTCGGAAGCAAAAAATACGCGCACGGCTGCAGCCTGCCTGTCCTTGCCCATGGACTCCACTACATCCAGCGCGTTCGTCACCACGGTAGAAGTGTAATCCCAGCTCCCTGCATCCACGAACGGGCCGTCCGGGTCAAACACCTCAATAAACCGGCCGTCCTCGCGTTCCGCAATGACGAACAGCAAATCCTCCCCGGTCCCGTTGGGCAGCACCACGGCGTTGGACATCCTGCCTTCGGTCCTGTGCCGGTGCCAGGCATGAACCTGATGCATGGAATTGTAGGTCATCAAGGCCATCGTGCCGTCCGCCAGAGTCATCACGGCACGCGGATGGGGCTTTCTCATGAAATCTCCGGAAGTAACGCCGCCGCCCTGGGCCAGTACATGATCGGCAAACACGGTCAGGTCACGGGAAACGTACCCGTCACTCTCGTAATCGTACCCGTACTGGTACACACGGCCACCACCGCGCTCAATATACAGCACCTTGTCAGTCGCCATCATGGCCGGAACGTCGGAGGATCCCACAAACCCGTGGTTATCCGCCCGCGCGTTGGTGGGAGTCATCACGCCCTGGCCGCCGGAAACAGCCCACTCGGCATCTGCCGTCCCCAGCAATAGCCGGCTGGACTGTGCCATCAGCCAGCAAATCCGGTTCTGCGTCGTTGTGGAAAGCGTCAAAGCCAGCGCGGAATCATCCTGTTTGCCCACCTCGAAATTATTGAGGTCATCGGTCTTGCTCAACCACACCGTCTGCGGCTGGGCCTGTGTGGCAGCCAGGACAAGGCGCTGTTGGAATACATCCACCAGAGAAGGGAACCCGTAGACGTCCCGGAACGCGGCAAAACTCCACATCAGGGACTCCCCGGACGGGGGGACGCCCTCCGGAATCGTGGACACATTGTCCCACAAGGAATACTCCGCGGAGGCCGTCAAGTCCGTTACCTCTCCCTCCAAGTGTCCTACACAAGCAGGAATCGCTGCGGAAGCCGCCGGCCACTGGATGACGCTGGAAAACGCATTGACGAAGGGAAGGTAAATCAGGTAAAAGCCATCCTCCGGAACCGTCCAGGAACCGGCAAGAGTCGTGTGCGTGGAAATGCTGTGAGAACCGCTGTTGGGGGTCCAACTTAAATACTTACCGACCATGGCGGCCTGCTCGTTGCGCTGGCCGGCGTACATCCAGATGTACCCTTTCAAATTGACGACCGTCCCTGCCGGCAAGAATCGGGTCACCCATCGGGAGCCGGTCTGCTGGTTGGCTCCGATGGAAAAATTCTCGGCGGCCACATCCCACTCGACACGGACAGTCTGCCCTTTGACCAGATCGTCCGTTGTCAGCCCTTTGGGCTTGATGACCAGGTTATCCCCATCCACCAGGGCTGTGCCCTGGAATGTCCAGCGGCCCTTATCCATCACCAGCGCCTTGATGGCGGGCACCCCGGACTTGGAAAAATGAGCCTTGGCGGTAGGCTCCAGGGGCAGGGAAAAGCGCAGCACATCACAGGTGGACACGGAGGCCGGAGCGGGCGCATCCTCCTGGGCCTCCGGCTTGACGACGCCGGAAGCCACGCCGGAAAGCTCGGCTTGGCACTCGGCAGCCTCCAGGGTACTGTCCTTGTTGAGGACAATTCGCAGCGTGTAAAACCCGCTGGAAGGCGTGGTGTAGACATCCGTCTTGCTCTCCCATAGCGTCGTGTACTGCACATCCGCAGCGGAATAAGCCGTCAGCTTGACCACCGCGCCGCGCCCCCGGTTGTAGAGGTCTGCGCCAAGATTTACATCGAACCGTGCTCCTGCAGGAAGGTAAACCGTCCGCATCCCGCGGGCATCCAGGGCAATGTGCCCGGTCTTCCGCGGCTCGGTCCAGCCAAACCGGACTGTCTGCCCGTCAGCCAACGCATCTGCGGGAATCCCCCTGGGCGTCACGTCAATGCCGGTCTTACCCAGCGTCAGCACGGCGGATGCCCCCATCATCTCCACATCGTCCACCCACACGCGGCTTGCCTTGATGGATGACGCGGTACTGGTCAGGTAATGACGCAGAGTCGGCGTGGCGGGAATTACGAACCGCTGCACGGTAGCCGGACGGGCGCCGGATCGCAGCTGCAGCACCACGTCCTTGCGGTAGGCGTCCACGACCAGCTTGTTGCCGCAGCTATCCGGAGGGAACCCCTGGCTGGGGTCTGAAGCGTTGGAAAGCTGGGACTCGTAGAGCATCAGGCGCAGGTAGCATTCCTCTTCGCTTTCGTCCCCGGTAATCTGTAAATTGGATGCCGCTCCAATCCTGGAAGTGGAGGAACCGAGCAGCTGCCAGTCCTCTTCCGGATAGCGGCGCTCTACAGCGTAGGTTCCGTACCATTCTTTGTTACACCAGAACTTCCATGTACCTTTACAGGTAATCGTATTGCTGTGGCAGATAACGCCCTTGTGGAAATGGTCCGGGTAATCCGCCGGGGACGTGAGGCCGTCCACATAGTGCAGTGCCCCGTTGAAATCCTTGTCGCATGTCCACCAGGACCAGTAACTGCCCTCGTTGATGCAAAGCTTCCTGCCAGCAGCGTAGGAAGAGGCCGCGGTGAACGCCTTGGCAATCACCCAGCCCTGGCGGATGACGGCGCCCGTACTGTAGCCGGTCTGCTGGGGGACCGTCACCTGGACGCGCATCACGTCCCCTTCGTTGGTGGCGGCATCGGGATCCTCGGAATGATCACCGAAAGAAATCCTGTAGCAGCCATCATCCAGCGTCAACCGAACCGGGAAATCCCGGTACTCCTCGTAGCGCCAGGGCCTATTCTTAAATTCGTAGGAGTCCAGGGCAAACACGCCGTCATCATCCCGTTTGAGCACCATGAGTTCATGCGTGGGGCAGGCCAGAAACAGCATGCTGTTGACCTGCTTGTGCCGGAGCTGGGAAATATCAGCCGCCGTCCAGACGGAAGGAAGGGAAGCCACCACGTCGCCATCGACGGACAAGACGCGGAGCAGGGTTGGACTCACCTCGACAAGATAACGATCACTGGCGGAATACACGTAGGACACCATCACGGAACCATCCAGCGCGGCAATTACCCTCTTCATGCCGTGCCGGCGGGAAACTCCTCCCGTTTGAGAAACATCCACATTCTCCAATACCGACGCTCCCCGATGATATACATCCAAATCCGGACGCGCGGCAATCCCGGGCGAAACCTCGCCCCCGTTGAAAGAGATCCTCTTCATTTGCCTTCCAATATAAATGGAGGGTGAAAGCTGGCGCAAGTTGCCGAGTGTCACTACTTTTTGCCGGGGAGAGCGAAAAAGGGCCGCCCCCTTGCAGGGACGGCCCTATGGACAAACCAACGAGGAAGAATCACTGAATGCCGTAGGCAATGGCAAAGACAAGCTTCTTGCCGGCGGTTACTGCCGGCGTGCCGCCCACCTTCGCATAAAGCATCGTCGTGGAATCCATCGGCTTGCCGGAAACCGCCAGGGAACCCTTCGTCAGCTGGTAGGTTCCAGCCGCGGTTACGGTCAGGGAGGCGGAATAAGCATCCGCCATGTCCTGCGTGCCTACGGTCAGCTGCAGCGTCCCCACACCTTCGGAAATAATGTGGGAAAGCTGGGGGAGCACGCGGGCGCCGCAGGGAACATTGCAGATGGCGATCAGGTCATCGGCCGCCACGGATGCGGGCATCGTGAATTCCGCCGTAGCCACATGGACCCCGGCTCTGGTATGGATGGCCGCAAGCTGCGGAACTGTTGGCAGGCCGGTGCGGTCCGCCAGGGCGAGCTGTTTTTCAGCAATGGTTGTTTGATACGTTGCCATGATGATTTAATGTAGGATTGAATGTTTTAAACAAGGGGCTTGCACTTGATCTGCAGGAAGGCTTCTTCGCGCATGCGGGTGGAACCCATGATGGTTTTGAGGCCGATCTGAATGGTATCTTCCTTGTCGGTTCGCTTCTCCACCGTCACCTTGTTCTGCTTCCAGGAGCCGAAATACAGGGAATTCTTCATCCACATGGGGCAGATGATGTTTCCTTCCTCGTCAATCGGCAGATTGGGAGCGATGACGAACTGAATGCCCATGATGGGGTCCAGGGTGCCGTTCGTTTTACGCAGGGATGCAAAGCCGAAATCGGTCTTCTGCAGGCGCTCGTCATTGATCAGGGCTTCACGCATGCGGGGAGTGATGGCGCAGCACACCTGGTCGCCATAGGCGTTGGAAGCGTCGTCGAGGATACCGTTCTCCTGCAGGAGCGTAATGCCCCGGTTGAGCTTTTCAATCGTCATCGGGCATTCCTTGGCCGTGCTTCCGGTGTGGTTGACAGGCACGACATTTTCAGCCAGCAGTTCCAGCTTGTCCATGCCGTCGTTGCCGGCAAACGCCGTTCCGAAAATGCCGCCCTTGGAGGGAACGTAAAGGCCGCCCTGCTTTTTCAGGCCGAACAGTACGTCGTCCATCTTGCGGGCCGCGGCATACTTGAGGGCATTGATGGTTTGGGTGACGGGGGCATCCAGACCATGCAGGAAAATATCGTCGTCTTCATCGTAGCCCAGGTGCTTGGAGAAGCTCACCGGAAGCATCCGACGCTTGAAGTAGTCAAGTTCATCCAGAACAATGTCCTGCATGCGCCCCTGCTTCTCGTCCAATTCCGTGGTGCCCACGAAGCTGAACTCCTGAAGCTTGCCCGTTAGACCGGACTTGATAACGCAGAAGCGTTCCAGGCGGGAAGTGGCCTGCTGGATTTGCTCCTGCCACTGGTTGTCGTAGGTCTCCTGATAAAGATCGGAGATGGGAAGGGTGTAATTATTTGGCATGTCTCCATCAGGAGGCATGGACAGGACTTTTGCAAGTTGCCGAGTGTCAATTCAGTTGTAGATTTGACAATTCGCGTAAGGGTTATTGAAATCGAAGCATCCCGGCAGGCATCTTTTTTGTCATACAGGCATTACAGAAGTGTTACAGATTGACGTAAATATCTGATTGTAATTTATCACAAACCCATCATCCGCTCCATTTTTTGCCTTCGGGGTTATTGCAAACCCCTCATTTTACAAGGCCTCCCTTGGTAGCAGATTGTGTGATATTCAGTCCTATTACATGGTTTTGTTATGCACTATGCTATACATCGACTTTTCGGTGCATAGCAGATTCAAAACCGCTAACACCACAACATTATGGCTGGAATTATCAAAAGAAAAGACACTTGGTACGCCTGTTTCCGAGTTGGAGGCAAACTCAAGGTTCGTACCACCGGCATCAAGATCACTCCCTTGGTTACTCCAGGCAAATTGAAGAACGCCGCCATGAAAGAAGCTGAACTTCAGGCGCGCATCATTGCAGAAGAGCTGGAGAAGGAAGCAAAAGGGGCACTTCTAAATGCCGATGTTATCGTTTCACTCGCCGGGAACAAGGCCAAGTCCGTCCTGCGAAACAAAAAATACATGCCCAGCGTCAAGGATCATCTGCATCAATGGCTGGCGAACCGTCCCAACCGACGCGCCAATCTTCGTTACGGGAAGGCTATCCGGTGTTTTCTCGACTTTCTGGGACCCAAACAGGAAATGCCCCTGGACACGGTGACGGAGGCCCAGGCGCAAAGGTTCATGGAAAAATATTTGGAATTGCTGAGTTCCAAGACGGTAAGCATTTACCTATACGGTTTGAATGCGGCCTTTCAACAGGCAGTCAACGAACGGCTTTTTCCGTACAATCCTTTCAAGGGGGTGCGTCCCAGCAAGATCAACCGTGCCGATGCTACCGAAAGGCGCGCTTTCACAGTCGAGGAAGCTCAACGATTGACCGAAATCCTGCCGGGAGAATGGCCCGACATGATACGCGTCTGCCTTTATACGGGAGGCCAGCGTTTGGGCGACATCGCTACCCTCCAATGGAAGCAAATTGACATGGAGGGTGGAATCATTTCGATGACGACCCAAAAAACCAAGAGACACATGAACAACCCCATCATCTTGCCTTTGAAGGAAGTGCTGGACAGACGACTTGCCAACCGTGCGAGCGATTACGTATTTCCGGTAGCGGCAATGCGTCACGCGCAGGCGGATCATACGTCGAGCAAACTTTCCATCGAATTCAACGCTCTGCTGAAGAAATTCGGATACATTGAAAAGAATCCTCCAGCAGCGAAAGGAAACAGGCGGAGACTTGCACCTCTGAGTTTCCACAGTCTGCGCGCAACGGCAGTTACTGTTCTGCGTCTGGCGAATGTTCCTGCGGACTTGTGCCGGTTCATTGTCGGGCATGATCCTCCTTCTGCCAGCGGGGATCGGCAAGCATCCGGACCAGAGAAGCACGGCGGGATCGGACCTCCGGCAGGTCGCCATGGCGCCAGCCGGGGGCATAGGCATGCAGCGGAAGTTCTTCCGGTTCCGCATCATCCAGGCAGGAGGCGTCCTGCATGAAAGGAAAGGCTTCCACGGCATACCCCAGCCGGAGGAAGTCTTTTTCACCTTCCAGGAGTTCTCCCGGCGTCTGGAGCAGCAAGCAATGAAGAGGCATATTCATGGAGAGACAGGGAAACAGTCCCTAATCCTACTGATTTATTCCAAGAAAATCCACCATGAAAATGATACCGATCTCTCATTGATATTCTAATTCGACGCTTATGTAAAATTATCTCTACAAAGGGTTATCAAGTAGTTTAAGCAAATCCCGGGCTTGCTCATGCCCTTGCTGGGCCGCTTTTTCCAACCACTTCCGGGCTTCTGCCTCATTTTCTTCCGTTCCCCTTCCTAGTTGATAAAGCACACCCAATCGAAATTGCGCGTTAGCATTCCCTGATCTGGCCGCTCTTCCATACCATCTGAATGCCTCCTGATCATTCTGTTCTACTCCGGAGCCTTCCTGGTACATCCATGCCAGGTTATATTGAGCATCCACATGCCCTTGTTGAGCCGCGGCAGAAAACCATTTCACAGCCTCCTGAGCGTTTTGGGGAATACCATTTCCTTGAAAATACAACATTCCCAAGTTATTTTGGGCATCAGCGAATCCCTGTTGAGCCGCAAGGGAAAACCATTTGACCGCTTCTTTTAAATCTTTTTCAACTCCTTTTCCCTGGACATACAAAGTACCCAGATTATTTTGGGACGGAGCATATTGTTGCCTAGCCGCAGCAGAAAACAACTTGAAAGCTTCCCGCCAATCCTGTTCAACGCCCTGACCTTGCGCATACAATACTCCAAGATTGTGTTGCGCTGGAGCAAACTGCTGCAGGGCCGCAGCAGTATACCATTTCACGGCTTCTTTCCAATTTTGCTCCACTCCTGTTCCTTTTTCATAAAAAGCGCCCAGATTGTACTGAGCCGGAGCACATTGTTGCTGGGCCGCAGAAAAAAACAATTCAAATGCTTTTCTCAAGTCTTCTTTAATCCCTCGACCTTGAGAATACAACACGCCAAGCTCAAGTTGAGCCGGAGCATATTGTTGCTCCGCAGCTTTTGAAAGCCACTTGAATGCTTCCCTATCATCTTTTGCAATCCCCTGTCCTTGTGAATACATGATTCCAAGATTACACTGGGCTTTAGCATCTCCCTGTTGAGCCGACTTTTTTATTGAATCTATCTGCGCAATACTAGAACAAGAAGATGTCTGAGACATGGCAGAAGGAAGAGCCGCTTCCTGGGAAGGATATGCAACCGAAGTCAAAAAAAGACATGCAAATATGTTATATATATAAAATTTAATCTCCCTTCGCTTCAACAGAGAAGGGAGATTAAGAAATGGAATAGCATCAGGATAATTTGACATTACGATATACATATATCATAACACCAAAATATCAAGCATTTTTTAGAAAGTAATACTTATCCCTCCAAAAAACGTATATCCTACATGTCCTCCATTAGTTGGAATGTTAACATTTCCACCAACCCTCCATGAACCACCTCTACTGCCAAAAGAACCACTGGCACTTGCCCCGAACCCAACGCTTGGGATGGCTCCTTGGACTGGGCTGACATTTCCTCCTGTCGTAATCCCGTTTGAACCTATGTTCACGGTACCAGTTGCAGATCCCCCCCATCCAGAATTTCCGATAGGGTGTGTAAAAGTGCCAGTGAAACTAATTTTAGTCCCTTGGTCTCCAGAGCCATCACCGCCACCTTTTCCCTTATCTGTTCCTCCAGTTTTTGAAGTAGTCTTCCCCAAACTATCTTCCGCCTTTTTGGCGATCATCATGGCAATTTCTTCCAGTTTCTTTTCCAGATCTTTGCCGATTTGGGTACAAACTTCATCCGGAGTTCCTTTGGGAGCATGCTTTTTACAAAATGCAATACATCTCTGCTGGGCTTCTGCCCGAGCCTTCTTCTCCAGTCTTTCTTTAAGTTGCTTCAAGACATTATCAAGCTCAATTAATCCAAGATAATCTATCGACAACTTATTACTTACAAAGCAGTAGAGATTGAACCCGGCATTTTCCGCCATCGGATCGCGGTTGATCCAGCGTCCATCAAGTACGTTGTAGTAGCGGTAATTGTAGTAAACCAGCCCAAGGTCGTCATCCAGATATTCGCTGGAGAATCGGAACGGATTGATCTCCGCCGCGTTTCCTTCCATCTTGATGATGTCTCCATAGGGGCTGTATTCATACAAGGCGCGCCTTCCTCCCTGGATGCCGAACAAGGCCGTCGTGTTCTTGAGCAAGTCGTGCGTGTAGTACAGGTCTTCCTGATAAACACCGGCTTCGTCAAAGACACTCATGGCAAGGATGCGAGTCGCTACGGACTCCATCGGGTCCCACAGATAGGTCTTGCGCAGGATGGGAGAGGCCGTCTCCGTCTCATTGGTGGCGTCCAGTTCCGCTACCTGCAAATAGCCCACGTAGATGAAACGCTTCCTGGACACCAACGTGTTCCCGTCGTAGACGGTCTTCTCTACACGTCGGTTCAGGTAGTCGTACACGCATTCAATGCGTTTAGTGTCCTTGGTGAAGGCTGTAGCCTGATTCTGAGCGTTGTAAGCTACCGTCCAAATTCCGGTTGCGGTTTTTACCAGGGTCTCGTTGCCGTCTGCATCATATTCCGGGAAAAATTCTCCCGGCAGGGAGGCAGGTGCCGCATCGGGAATGGAGTTGATGATGACGTGAGGACGGACGGACGTGTATTGGTTGAGCGGATTGGTTACATAGATGACCATGTTGCCATGTTCCAGGGATGTGGTCCGGTTGCCCATGTTGTCATAATGGTAGCTATAGCTTCTGCCGCTGCCCAACGAATCGGAAATCACTTCACTGCGGTCATTGTAAGTGTAGGTATGAACAAGATCCGGAGTAGGAGTATTGAAATAATCCTTCTTCGTCGCCGGGCGTCCCAGTGCGTCATACGTGTAATCCACCTTGGCCGGGTAGTTCTGACTTCCTGGGCGCAGGTAGTCCATCTTGACCACCAGGTCCCGCTTCTCTTCCAGCGTGTACCATCTCTTCAGCGTATTGGGATAGTTCAGCGTCTCCAGCAATCCGTTGGCGGCATTGTAGCCATAGGTAAACGGAGTCGCCACCGCGTTGAGGGAAACCGTGGAAGGCCTTCCTGCGGAATCATACCCCCAGCCCGTTTGCAGAACAGTACTGCCTCCGTATTGCAGGCTGTAGCCTGAAGCTCGCCCGTAGGCGTCCTTCACTGCCGCTAGGGAACTTTCTACAAGTCCCAGCGTGCTTTCCCCTTCCACTTCCCCGTACTGGTTGTAGGTGAAGATGCGCGTCCCGCTGGCATCGGTAATGCCGGTGAGCTGGCCCAGATGGTTATAGGCCGCCGTGATGGAGGGAGTGCCGTCGCCATAAGTCTCGCCTGTCAGCAGCCCGGTCAGGACGTCATAGCTACGCGTCATGACGTTTCCTCTTCCGTTCGTAAAGGTGGAAACACGGTTGAGCGTATCGTAGCTTGTGTCCTCGTGGGTTTCATCCGCATAAGTCTTGCGGGTGGGCAACCCCGTAGCGGCGTTGTAAGTCCAGGCCGTCATGTCTCCATCCGTTCGTTCTCGCGGATCAGTCGTGATAGCTTCCGAGGAACCGCGGAACGTCGTCAGGCCGGTGATCTGGTCCGCATCGTTGTAAGAGAACACGGCTGGCTGAATCGCCGTTCCCCATTCGGCCTCCTTGCGTCCCCTGGCGTCATAGGCATAACAAGCCGTCTTGCCCATGGCGTCGGTGATGCAGGTAGGCTGGTCCAGCGGCTGCCCGTAGGCATAGGACGTGCTGTTTTCCGCGGCATCCGTCACGGAAAGGAGGCGCAGGGCTGTATCGTACACTTCCGTCGTGGTATTGCCGCGGCTGTCCGTATAGGCCATCGTCATGCCTTGGGCCGTATAGGAGTGGCTCTGGCTGGTGGAAATTCCTGCATAATCGGTCACAGTGGTGGTAAAACCGTCCACGGTATGAATCACGGCTGCATCCGATACTCCGGGCTGGGTCACTTTCCGCACCCTGGCGGCAGGTTCCCCGTATTCCGTCCAATCGGCGCTGTCATGCCCCCTGGCGTCCGTCGTAACCACCTTGCTTTCCAGCACGGGGTTCAATGAAGAAACCAGCGTAGCTTCCTTCCGGACAATGGGCGTGCCTTCCGCTGCGTATTCCGTCGTCGTGACAAGTCCGTAGACGCCCTCTTCCCGTTGTTCACGGGTGTAGGTATATTCCATAACCCGTGAATTGAGCGTGGTCGGTTCATCGGAAAGAGCGACGGTTTCCTTCGTCTTGTTGCCAAAGGAATCATATTCATACAGGGTGGGAGCCAGTGTTTCAAGCTGGTCGCGGACAAGCTGGCCTTTGGCGTTGTAAGTCAGATGGCGGTAATTGCTTCCATTCCTCGTATGCACCGTTGCCACACGGATTTGCTGGCCGAAGCCGTCCGTAATGACGCGTCCCCGGACAACGCGCGCCGTCCCGTTGAGAACGGTCGTTGTCACGCGGAGGCCGTCGCTTGCCATATCGGTTTCAAACTTGAGGTCCTGCTGGCCCGTCCCGTGCTGGCGCAGGATCGTTCCATCCGCATGGCGCTGGGTGATGAGCGTTCCTCCCATGGGAGTCGTGACGGTTTCCGTCAGGCCATTCGCGCTGTAGCTGTGAGTGGTTATCCGTCCCAGAGAGTCTGTCTCGCTGGTGATGCGTCCCAGCAGGTCGTAGGCCGTTTCCGTGGCGACGCTCATGGCTCCAGTGTCGGTCCGAGTCGCAGTGGCCCGGTCCAGGGCATCCTTCGTGTAACTGACGATGGTTTCCGGAGTTGTCGCTGTAGCGGAACGGATCGTCTCAACCAGCAGCCTCGCACTGTCGTAACCGTAGTCTGTCCGCACGCCGTCTTCATCCTTTTCCCAAAGGATGCGTCCGTCGCAGATGGATTCCTGTTCGGAGACGCGCCCGTTGCCACGGGTGCGCTTCGTCCAGCGGTTCATTGTGTCAAATTCATAGTCCGCGCTGTCCGTAAGCGTCCAGGTATTGTCGGAAAGCAGTACATGGCTTTCTTCCCTCACCGTATTGCCCTGAGGGGTAATGAAGGAGACTTTTCTGACGCTCAATCCCGGAACCACTTCTCCGTTGACGCGGGTTTCCTGCGTTTCCGTATAAGCGGCTCCATGCTGCGTCGTGGCGGCATATTCATAATGGGTCTGCACGCCATTGACGGCCTGGGTCATCTTGGTGCGGCCCTGCGCGTAGCTGTTGGGAGCGCTCCCCAGCCACGTTTCCTGCACTTCGAGCTGGACGGTCTCCGTCTCAAGAGCGGTCGTGCGGATTTCCACGCGCCTGACATGATCGGCTTGGCTGTACGTGTAGGTTTTCTTCCACAATTCAATGGGGTTATTGGAACCGTCGCGCATGAGGCGGCGTTCTTCGGCAACATCGCTGCTTACTTCGCTGTCTCCATCCCCGGTCACATACCGGTATGTCGTGTCCTGGGATTTGCCGCCGCACCAGGGCTGCCTTTCCAGCGTCAGGCGTCCCAGCATGTCGTAGGACCATTCCCATACGCCTCCATCCGGGCGCGTTTCCTTCTTCTTCCTGCCGTAGTAGTCGTATTCATAGATGGTCGTCTGTGCAAGATCGCTGCCATAGCCATCCACTTTGGTAAGAAGCAGGTCGCCATAAGCCGTCGTCTGGTACACTTCGCAGACATGGGAGGCGGCAGCTCCGTCTTCTCCCCTGGAAACCGCCGTAACGAGCTGCCAGGTATCTTTCTCCAGTTCCGTCCGCGTCCGGCGGGTCACGATGGCTTCAGCATCCGTTCCCTGCGCCATGTTCCAAGCTTTGCCATTAAGCCACCATTCCGTTTTGAAATCCAGCCTTCCCGGCGTCTGTTCGGTGACGGAGAAACGGCCCGTGGCGGCATCTCCGGCCATCACGAACTTCTTGAACGGTTGTCCCATAACAGTGTAAAGCCCCTGTTCATCCTGCCCGGTAATCTGGGAAGGAGTGTAAAGGGCAATCGTATAGCCGTCAGCCGTGACGGCTTCAATGTTGAGCAGGCCGTCCCAGAGGTTCCATACCTGGAGGAGGTCTCCTGCACTGTCCCTGTTGACGCGCAGATAGGCGCCAATCTGCTCGGCTGTGTAAATATTGCCCCACCTGGTCGTGTAGGAAACAAGGGCTCCGGTTCTGGCGTTATACACGGCAACGCTCTTGTCCGTCTTCATCCACTGGACGCACAAAACACCGTCCACCGTTGTGAAGAAGGCACGGTTCCCGGAAGACGTAAACTCGCCGACGATCGTCAGCGTTTCCCTGTCCACTTCACATTGAACGCAAACACGCCCGGCTCCCGTGACAATATCAAACGTGCCTCCAGCCACAATGCCGACTTCCGGAATATCCAGGAAGCTTGCCAGCATGGAGTCGTAGCAGAGGGCATGGGGATGGTTCAGCCCATCGGTGGAATCGGTCGCCAGCAACTCAATGGAGCCGGTGGAAATGCCGCCCAGCCCGCGGAAATGGCCGAAGTCAGCCCCCCAGTACATCAGGGAAGCGTCGCTGATTGCCTGTGCGTTTTCACCTCCGGAGGAAGTGTTCCCAAAAACGGAAGCCAGGCTCCTTGATCTTCCTGCCGGGGGCGGAGGGCAGCCCCCTCCTTGACCATCAAAATTGCAACAATCACAGGTTGGCTTTTTCTTACCGCCTGCGGTAGCGGGGCCTTCCTTGTCTATATAGGCTTTAAGATCGTAATCGCAGATGGAAAGGTTTTTTTCCTTGGGATCGTAGTCGATGTTGCTCTGTTCCACATGCAAGGTGTATTCACCGGATTTCAAGGTGAACTCACCGCTTTCCTGGGTCCATTTGGCATGTCCTCCCTGCGGGCCTTCTCCTCCAGAAGTCATGTCGATGGTTTGTTCCCCTACGGACATCTTGCCCCAGTCATCCACGGTAAGGGTCATGTTGCACGTCGCTTCCAGCGGTTCCGGGGATTCGGGGACAGGATTCTCCGTTGTTGGCTCGGGAACGGGGGCGGAGGGTACCGTAAAAGAGAAATCAACGGTCTCCATATGATCACCGCTGTCGGACGGCCCTCCCTTATAGTAGCTGCCGGAAGAGGAGAAATCCCAGATAACATGCCAGGGTTTGGGTTCAGGTTCGGGTTCCTCATTCAGAACCATGGCTCTTCCACGGGCTGCTTGAACCATTTTGGGGCTGGAATACCACCTCTGGTAGACGGGAACGGAGGAAACTCCGTTCTGAATGTTCATGGAATTATTTGTTTTCATGATTTTAATTTAATTTGTTGATGTTGATATGATAGTGCAGCCGCCCTGGAAAATGCCCGGAAGGCTGGCGGCTGCCAGGGACCTTTCCGGGAGAAATAAACAGAAAAAAAAGTGCAGTGGGTTATCTCCCTCGGCAATTCATGGGGTGTGATAGCATAACGTTGGATATTTTGTAAAATAATGGATTTTTTGTATTGTCTGAATAATTGATGATCTTTACTTTACAGACAAACATCCGGACACGTTATGCTATCGCACATTTATACCTATGCCTCTTTGCAGGGCATCAGGAAGACGGTCTTGTTGTCCAGGCGCGTGGCACCCAGGGCCAGCTTTCACGGTGATCTGTTCGCGCACGTCCACGTATTCGGAACGGGCCTCCACGCGGAACTGCGCGTCCCGCCACACCCCGAACTTGACGCGCGAGCGCAGCCACGCGCAACAGAGCCGGTTACCCTGCTCATCAATGGGCAGCATGTTGGTCACCAAAAATTTCACCTTCAAAAACTCGTTGACTTCCCCATTAGTCAGGGAGGAAAAGCCGTAGTTCCTGTTTTGTGTTTGTTCCATGAGCACCATATCCATGTGCTGCTTGGGGGAAATAGCCACCACAATGTCGTCCCCCTTTCCGGCGCGCCAGGCGTTGATGATCTGGTAACGGCACTTAAGTTCGGCAATCTTGTCGAGATCATACCTGCAACTGTCCTGGTGCCTTTGGCGACAAAATCCACCGGGATCACCTGGAAGGAGTTTTCCGACGTGTCGATGGCCTCCACCGTGGAACCGTCATCCCCCGTATAATTGATTCCAAAACTTCCGCCGCAAATGCCTTCCTCCTGGGTGCGGATGCGATAGGTGTTGTCCGTGTCCTCCGTCATGCCCAGAATCACCTCGTCGTGCATGCGGGAGAGGGCGTTGCGCTGCTCGCCCATCAATTCCGCGGCCCGCAGGTCCAGCGTATCCATTTCCAAACAGCCAGGGGAATATCAACAGCATCACCAGTTCCAGGGACGGCATGCTGAGTTTCAGCCGTTCCTCCAACAACCTCACCATCTCCCAATACGGAGTCTCCCAGGTTTCCAGGAATGTTCGCGGAGAAGCCGTCCCGCAGGGAGCTCCCGTCAAGGTTTATTCCTACGAGTGGAACCCCGTCAAAGGGGCGATGATCATTACAAGCCGAAGCCCCCCTCCGGAATTCCGCCAGAAAGGAAAAATTGGACCATACCCATCCATTTTCCGTTCTTACCCGTTTTTCTACACGGAGCCGTCCCCCGGGAAACAGAAAACTGGGTTGAGACAATGGAATCCCCTTAAGTGGCATTAGCAGCGTTCATTTTCATTCCTGGCAGATAATACCCCGCAGCCGGAGAGCCATTCCGGGCGTTCTGCCCGTATGCTCCTGCTTTGCCGCTCAAAAAAGCGCCAGCATGAAAGCGGACGGCCTTTCCCATTCCATCCGGAAAGCGGTAACCGCTGTTAAGACAGACTCCGGCACCCCTATCTGCACCATCTCTTCAACGAAAGAGCTCTTTTTCTGGTCGTTCAGATAAGGTCGGTGTCGGCACTTCTATACGCCGTCCCAATTCTCAACCCGGAATAAACCAATGAATAATACGACTCAATCAGGGACCTCTCCAACAGGTCCCGCTACAACCAATAACGCTCCGGCGGTAAAATCCGTCCTTCGCATGGGGGTATTTACGCTCGCCATGATTAACGTTTCCGCCATTGTCAGCTTGCGCGGCATGCCGGCGGAAAGCACGTACGGACTCAGTTCCGTTTTTTACTATATTTTTGCAGCGGTCTTTTTCCTGGTGCCCGTCTCCCTGGTAGCCGCGGAACTCACCACCGGATGGCCGCAGAAAGGCGGCGTTTACCGTTGGGTAGGCGAAGCCTTCGGCAAAAAATGGGGGTTCCTGGCTATCTGGCTGCAATGGATTGAAAGCACCATCTGGTTTCCGACCGTGCTAACCTTCGCCGCCGTCTCCCTGGCTTTCATGGGACCCGGACAGCGATGGGATGAAGCTCTTGCCGCCAACAAGTGGTATGTGCTCATCGTGGTGCTGTGCGTGTACTGGGCGGCTACCCTGCTCAACCTGCGCGGCATGAAAACTTCCGCAGGCGTCACCAAATGGGGCACCATCATCGGAACCATCATTCCGGGCGCCATCCTGATTCTGCTGGGCCTGAGCTATTGGGCCGGAGGCAACCCGATTCTGCTGGACATGAGCTGGGACAAGCTGATACCGGATATGAGCAATTTCAACAACCTCGTTCTGGCCGCCAGCATCTTCTTGTTCTATGCAGGGATGGAAATGTCCGCCGTGCATGTGAAGGACGTGAATGATCCCGGCCGCAACTATCCGCTGGCCATTCTGATTTCCGCCATCATTACGGTACTCATTTTCGTTCTGGGCACGCTGGCCATCGGCTTCATCATTCCGAACTCCCAGATCAACCTGGTGCAGAGCCTGCTGATTTCTTATGACAGTTACTTCAGCTTCTTCGGCCTCGGCTGGATGAACTGGATTCTGGCGCTTGCGCTGGCCGTAGGCGTTCTGGCCCAGGTAACAGCGTGGGTGGGAGGTCCTTCCAAAGGCTTGTACCAGGTAGGCTTGGCTGGCAACCTGCCGCCCGTCATGCAGAAGCGGAACAAGAACAACGTCCAGATGGGCATCCTGCTCATTCAGGGCTGCATCGTCACCCTGCTTTCCATCATGTTCGTGATCATGCCTTCCGTGCAGTCCGCCTACCAGATTATTTCCCAGCTTACCATCATCCTGTACCTCATCATGTACATGCTGATGTTCGCCTCCGGCATTTATCTGCGCTACCGGGAACCGAATACGCCCCGCACTTTCCGCATTCCCGGAGGCAAGACCCTCGGCATGTGGATTGTAGGCGGCCTCGGCTTCCTGGCCAGCCTGGCGGCCTTCCTGGTGAGCTTCATTCCGCCGAACCAAATTACCGTCGGCAGCAATACGATGTACATTATGCTTCTGGTGATAGGCACCTTCATCTTCGCCGGCATTCCTTTCATCATCCATGTCATGGCCAAGCCCTCCTGGAAGCGGCCTGTGGATCCTGAAGACGCCTTCGAACCCTTCGGATGGGAAAAAACCAATGGAACCCATTCTACAGTAACCCCAATCCATACCATATCCCATGAGTAACGTCCCTTCCAATGAACAAATCCAGACGGCTGTGGACAACGCGTACGCCTACGCCAAAACGGTCCAGGGAGGCAAAAACGCCTCCTACATCCCCGCTCTGGCGCAAGTCCCCTCAGACTTGCTGGCGATTGCCGTAGTCACTGTCAACGGAGATATCCTGACCGCAGGCTCCGCGGACACGCCCTTTGCCATTGAATCCATCTCCAAGGCCTTCAACCTGGCCTACGTCATGGATCTGATCGGAATGAAGGAGCTGCGCACGAAGATCGGGGCAGACCCCACCGGGGAGCCCTTCAACTCCGTGATGGCGATTGAGCTGCACGGCGGCAAGCCCCTCAACCCCCTGGTCAACGCAGGGGCCATGGCGACAGTCAGCCTGGTCAACGGTTCGGACTCCGATGAAATATGGGCGAACATGATCCATAATTTCAACAACTTCGCCAATACGGCCCTGACCGTGAACCAGGAGATTTACAAGTCGGAAAGCGCCACCAACCAGCACAACCGCGGCATCGCGTGGCTGTTGGACAGCTACGGCTATTTTTACAATACGCCGCCCATGATCGTGGACCTGTACACCCGCATGTGCTCTCTGAACATCACCACCTCCCAGCTGGCGCTGATGGGCGCCTGCTATGCCAACGGGGGCGTCAACCCCGTCAGCAAAAAGCGGGTGGTGAAGGATGAGAACGTTTCTCCCATCCTCGCGGAAATGTGCATGTCCGGCCTCTATGATTCCACAGGGGACTGGATGTACAAGGCAGGCGTTCCGGCCAAGTCCGGCGTGGGCGGCGGCCTGGTGGCCGTGGTCCCCGGCAAGATGGCCATGGCGGCCTTCTCCCCGCCCCTGGACCCCGCCGGAAACACCGTCAAGGGCCAAGCAGCTCTTCAATCCATTATCAAGGAATTGAATCTGAACCTTTTCCGGAGCTAATCCGGGATGAGAAGGTAAACCCGCGGAGCCAAGATCCGAAAGGATACCCGCGGGTTTACTGTATCCCGGCCACACGAAATAACGCGCCGCCTTCCGCGCTTGCCGGAAATTGACTGTCCAGCCGCGGGCGTTAAGTCCTGTTTGAAAAATTGCACCGCTGCATGGATACGCCGTCTTCCATGGCATGGAAGCCATGCTTTTCATAAAAGGCGGCGTTCCTGCTCTCCTCCGGCATGATTTCAATGTACAGGTAGTCCTTGTACTTCTCCTTGACCATTTCCATCATTTTTCCCGCAATTCCCCTGCCGTGATAGTCGGGATGCACCAGGACATAGTGCATGTAGGCTACCAGCTCGCCGTCGTCCAGCAACCGCACCAGCCCGACCAGCCGGTCGCCATCCCACGCGGTAAATACCGTGGACGAATTCATCAGGGCCTTGTACAGCCGGGCCGGATACTGGCCGGAAATCCATCCAACGGACAGGAACAGCTCCTGCACTTTTTCCCTGGTAAACTTCTTTTCTTCCGTAAAAACAATCATTTTTCCCCTTGGTTCAAGATGATGGCCGGAATGCAGCGTGACACCCGCATGCCGGGCAATGGGGCAACGTCATCTGCCGCTCCCGTCATAGTCCTTATGATAAAGACCGCAGACCCCGGAGACAAGCAACTATCATCCCTTCCTTCATTCTTCATTAAACAGCATGAGGAGAGCCGGAGGGGCTTGAGGCACTCCTCCACATTGATCACATGGAAGTTGGCTTCCGGGCCAGCCCCGGCCGTTCTCCATGGAAGATTAAGCCAACGCGCCCTTGTAAAAGGCTTTCCTGCGCCGGAACCGCAGAAGTTGTTTTTCCGTGCCCTTCCCGTGTTTTAAGGACTTGCCACCACAGCATTTTTCCTTAGAGTCTTTCCGGTATGCTTGAAGCCCTGCAAAACGCCTTTTTCCAGACCGGGGACGCGCTCACAACCTGGCTGTCCGCCTTCAGCAGTTTCCTGTGGGGATGGCCACTGCTCATCATGCTGCTTGGCACTCACCTGTACCTCACCATCATCCTGCGCTTTCCTCAGCGCTACCTGCTGAAGGCTCTTAAACTGTACTTTGTGAAGGACCATACGGACAAAGGGGACATCTCCCCGTTCAGCTCCCTGATGGTGGCCCTGGCCGCCAACATCGGCGCGGGGAACATCATCGGCGTAGGCGTGGCGATTGCCGCAGGGGGGCCCGGAGCCATCTTCTGGTGCTGGCTCACAGGCGTACTGGGCATGGCCACGCGGTATTCGGAAGGTCTGCTTGCCATCAAGTACCGGGTGGAAAACAAGGACGGCAACATGAGCGGCGGTCCCATGTTCGTACTGGAACGCGGCATGAAATGCAAATGGATGGGCGTGGCCTTCGCCGTCTTCACGGCCATTGCCGCCTTCGGCATCGGCAACCTGACGCAGGGGAACGCCGCGGCGGAACAGCTCCATCACGCATTCTCCATTCCCTCATGGGGAACGGCCATCGTGCTGACTGTCCTCACGGCCATGGTCATGCTGGGGGGCATCCGGAGCATTGCCAGGGTATGCGCCTTCTTCGTGCCGTTCATGGCCGTCATCTACATTCTGGGGTGCCTGTATATTCTGGCCGTTCAGGCGGACTACGTCCTTCCGGCCATCCGGTACATTCTGGACTGCGCCTTCACGGGGGAAGCCGCCGCAGGGGGCGTGGTGGGAGCGGCCGTCATGACGGCCATGAGGACCGGCGTAGCCCGCGGCCTTTTTTCCAATGAAGCCGGGCTGGGCTCCGCCGCCATCGCCTCCGCCGCCGCACAGAACCGCAACCCCGTACGGCAGGCGCTCATCTCTTCCAGCGGACCGTTCTGGGATACCGTGGTCATCTGCGCACTCACGGGCATTGTGCTGACTACCAGCATCCTCGCCCACCCGGATATTTCGTCCAGTGACGGCCCCCGGCTCACTACGCTGGCATTCAGTAAAATTCCTTATGTGGGCTCCCCCCTCCTGACGGTCAGTTTGGTCACTTTTGTAGTCTCCACCATCCTGGGCTGGTCCTACTTTGGGGAAAAAGCCCTGGAGTACCTGGGGGGCATCCGGCTGATCACGCCTTACCGCGTCATCTGGGTGGCGGCGGTCTTTACCGGCTGCGTTTCCAAGATAGACCTGGTATGGGTGTTTGCGGATTGCGCCAACGGCCTGATGGCCCTTCCCAACCTCATTTCACTGCTGGCCCTTTCCGGCGTGCTTGTCCAGCAAACGCGGTACTACCTCTGGCAGCACAGGCTGGACGATTATGACGATTCCCACATTCCGGAAGGCAGATAACGATTTTTTTAAACTCAGATTCAAATAATTCTTGCCTTTCGGCCTCCGGTAGTATTTACTTCGCCGCGCAGTCCCTGCAAACCTAAAAGTCGCGTTCGTCTAGCGGTCTAGGACTCCCGCCTTTCACGCGGGCAACACGGGTTCGAGTCCCGTACGCGATGCCAGCTTTACCGCCGCAGCAGTTACGATGCTTCCGCCCCTCCTTACCAGGGAAGGCATATTGGAAAGACGTAATGGCTGCGGTTTTCTTTTGGTCCGGTTCCTCCGGAATCAGGAAAGCGCGGACAGGACAGCAGGAAGCGGTATCCCCCTCCTTTTCAAATTCCGGAACATGTCTTACATCCCCCGGATTTGGCTTTCAGAAAGCCCTGTTATCTTTTAGAATTTCTTACACGCAAACGCCATGGATTACACACCTCTCATTGAAAAACGCCGCCAGCGCCTGGAAGAATTGGAAACGGTCATTGCCGAACCGGATTTTTTCAATGACCAGAAGCGGGCCTCGGAAACCATGAGGGAGCACCGCCGCCTGAAGGAACTGATGGAAACGTGGGATTCCCTGAATGCCACGGAACAGCAATTGGCGGACAATCAGGAGCTGGCGAAGACGGATGACCCGGAGCTGGCGGAACTGGCCGCCATGGAGATTCCCGAACTGGAAGCCGCGCTGGAAAAACTGCGCAGCGACGTGCAGTACAGCCTGCTTCCCCGCGACACGACGGAAGACCGGGACGCCATTATTGAAATCCGCGCCGGAACGGGCGGGGATGAAGCATCCCTGTTTGCCGGAGACCTGCTGCGGATGTACCAGCGTTTTGCGGAAGAACGCGGCTGGCGCTTTGAGCATCTGGAAAGCAGCCCGTCGGACGTGGGCGGCTTCAAGGAAGTCGTCTGCCGCATTGCCGGGGAAGAAGTGTTCCGCTTCCTGAAGTATGAAGGGGGCGTGCACCGCGTGCAGCGCGTGCCCGCCACGGAAACGCAGGGACGCATCCACACCTCTACCGCCACCGTGGCCGTCATGCCGGAAGCGGAGGAAGTGGACATAGAAATCCGCCCGGAGGACCTCCGCATTGAAGTGTGCCGTTCCGGCGGCGCCGGCGGCCAGCACGTGAACAAGACGGAATCCGCCGTGCAGATCTGGCACATCCCTACGGGCGTCTATGTCCGCTGCGAGGAAGAGCGCAGCCAGATGAAGAACCGTGAAAAAGGCATGAAGATTCTGCGCGCCAAGCTCTTTGAAGCCAAGAAGCGGGAAGAGGCGGAAAAATATTCCGCCGCACGCCGCAACCTCATTGGCTCCGGCGGCCGTGAAGAAAAAATCCGGACGTACAATTTCCCGCAAAACCGCCTGACGGACCACCGCATCGGCTATACGTCCCACAATCTGGACGGCATCCTGATGGGGCAGATGGAAGACCTGATCATGGCTCTCCAGCATGCGGAAATGCAGGAACGCCTGGCGGAAGCCGGCATGTCCTAACCCCCTTTTCCTTTCATGAAAACCCTACTGGAAGTTCTTCAGTCCGGCACGGACTACCTGGCGCGCCAGGGCTGTGACGAGGCGCGCGCCACCATGCAGCACCTGATGGCCCATGTTCTGCACTGCAACCGCACGGCTCTTTACTCCCGGTTTGACAGGCCTGTTGAAGAAGCGGAACTGGCTCCCCTCCGCGAGTTGCTGAAACGAAGGGCGGCGGGAGAACCGCTGCAGCACCTGCTGGGGTTCACGGAATTTTTCCGGAGGGATTTCCTGACGGACGCGCGCGCCCTGATTCCCCGCCCGGAAACGGAAGAACTGGTGGAAATGGTGTTAAAGAAAATCCCGGACCGTCCGGTACGCGTGCTGGACATGGGTACCGGTTCCGGCATCATCGGCGTCACGCTGGCTCTGGAACTCAAGGAGCGCGCGAAGGAAGTCGTTCTGGCGGACATTTCCCCGCAGGCTCTGGACCTGGCGCTGGAAAACGCCATGCGGCTGGGAGCCAGGGTCTCCACCGTCCAGACGGACCTGTTTGAAAACATCCCCCTGGAAAAACCGGTCCTGCGCCAGGAAGGAGCGGATTCTTCCGCTTCCGTGCCTGAGGAGGAAGAGAAGGATGCCGGACGGGAAATGCGCTTTGACGTCATCGTGGCCAACCTGCCCTACATTGCGGATGGAGAGGAGCTTGCCCCGGAAGTCATGAAAGATCCCCATACGGCCCTGTTCGGAGGCCCGGAAGGCTGGGAAATCATTGAACGCTTTCTGGCCCGCGCCCGGGACTACCTGAATGAAAACGGCTTCGTAGCCCTGGAAATCGGACATGACCAGGCGGCAGCCGTGACGCAGATTATGGACGGCTACGGCTATAATTACATTGAAGTGCTGAAAGACATGAGCGGCGTAGCCCGCTTCCCCTTCGGTTATCATTAACAATTATTCCTTCCCCCCTTTCACTCCATGCAGGCGGCGCGCATTCTGGTTGACGGACAAAGCGATCTGGTGCTGGACTACGGCATTCCGCCGGAAGCGGGGGACGTCAGGCCGGGCTGCCGCGTGCAGGTTCCCCTGCGCAACAGGACGGCCACCGGCACTGTTCTTACGCTGTCCGAGCCGGACCCTGCCTGGAAGGACAGGCTCAAGCCCATTCTGAAACTGATCGACCCGGAACCCTTGATTTCTCCGGTCATGATGAATCTGGCTTCCTGGGCGGCGGACTATTATTCCGTAGCGCTGGACCAAATGATCCGCTGCCTGCTCCCGGAAACCGTCCGTCAGGAAAACACGGCGGAAAAAATGCGGAAAATGGTGCATCTGGAAAAACGTCCGTCCCGTGAGGAGCTGGATGCCCTGTACCGCAAAGCGCCCCGGCAGGCCCAAATGCTGGATTATTTTTCATCTGCGGAACAGATGGAAGCGCCTCTGGCCGCATTCGGCACGGGGGCTCTGAACATCGCCCGCAGCCTGGCGGCCAAGGGCTTCATCTCCCTGAAGGAGGAATCCGTGCACCGCGACCCCAGCACCGGAGAGCAGTTCGTCCCCAGCCAGCCCATGAAGCTGAACGACCAGCAGCAGAAGGCGCTGGAAGAAATCACGGCCATGTGCACGGCGGAGCACAAAAAACCGGTGCTCCTGCAAGGAGTCACCGGCTCCGGCAAAACGGAGGTTTACCTTCAGGCCGTCTCCCAAATGGTGAAATCCGGAAAATCCGCCCTGATCATGGTACCGGAAATCTCCCTGACGCCCCAGACCGTCCAGCGCTTCAAATCCCGTTTTGCGGAACTGCCCTCTTCCGTGGCGGTGCTGCACAGCCTCCTATCGGACGGAGAACGCTTTGACGAATGGCACGCCATCCGTTCCGGAAAAGCACGCATCGTCATCGGCCCCCGTTCCGCCGTCTTCGCCCCTCTTCAGAACCTGGGGCTGGTGATTGTGGATGAGGAGCATGACGCGTCCTACAAGCAGGAAAGCTCCCCCCGCTACCACGGGCGGGACCTGGCCGTGCTGCGCGCCCATCTGGAAGACTGCGCCGTGGTCCTGGGCTCCGCCACCCCTTCCCTGGAAAGCATCCATAACGCCCTGACCGGAAAATATTCCCTGGTGAAGCTGACGGAAAGGGCGGACGGCCAGCAGCTCCCCCTCATCCGCATTCTGGACATGAAGACGGAGGGCAGAAACAAATCCGGCCCCAACGTCATCTCCGAGCGGCTCAGAATGTCCATCGACCGGCGGCTGGACAAGGGGGAACAGGTCATCCTTCTGCTCAACAGGCGCGGATTCGCACGCTCCATCCAGTGTCCGGACTGCGGCCACGTGGTGACGTGCCTGCACTGCTCCCTGCCCCTGACCTACCACCGTACGGAGGACCGCCTCATGTGCCACCTGTGCGGGTTCAAGGCCCTGCCGCCCCGCACCTGTCCGGAGTGCAGGTCCGCCAATATCATGCTCCAGGGGTACGGTACCCAGAAGGTGGAGGAAATCCTGCGGCGCACCTTTCCTGCGGCGCGCATCACGCGCGTGGATGCGGACGTGGCCCGGCGCAAAAACGCCGTCAGAACCATTCTGAACCAGTTCCGCGCCCATAAGATAGATATTCTCCTTGGCACCCAGATGATTGCCAAGGGGCTGGACTTTCCCAACGTGACGCTGGTGGGCGTGCTGAACGCGGACCTGGGTCTCCATATCCCGGATCCCCGCGCGGGAGAGCGCACCTTCCAGCTTCTGACGCAGGTGGCGGGCCGCGCCGGCCGCGGCGACCTTTCCGGGGAGGTCATCATCCAGACCTTTACCCCCCAGTCCCCTTCCCTGCAGTACGCCCGCCATCACGATACGGACGGCTTTGCGGCGCAGGAGCTGGAAATGCGCCGCTCCTTCGACCTGCCGCCTTTCACCCACATCGCCGTGCTGACCATACGCTCCCAGCATGAAAACATGGCGGAATTCGCCACGCGCACGCTCGCGGCGCGCCTCCGCGGCATGCTGCCCCCTCCAGCCACGATGACGGACCCCATGCCGGCGCCCATTCCCCGCGCACACGGCCAGTTCAGATTCCAGATCACGGTCAAGGGGCCGTCCGCCCGCATCCTCTCCCGCACCCTGCGGAAGCTGGTGCAGGAAGCCGGGCTGGGGGACGACCTGACCGCCGTGATCGACGTGGACGCCATGTCATTCATGTAAGCCGCCTTGCCAAATCCGGACGGCCGCATTAAAATTCCGGCACAACACAACTTACTATTATGCTGCTTCATTTCTACAAGATGACGGGCGCCGGAAATGACTTTGTCATGGTGGACAACCGTGACCTGGAACTTTCCTCCGTGCTGGACAAGGAGACCATTGAAGCCCTGTGCGACCGCCGCTTCGGCATCGGGGCGGACGGCCTGATTGCCGTGGAACCGTCCCGGGGCAAAGGGGGAACCGTGCGCATGCGCTATTACAATGCCGACGGCGGAGAAGCGGAAATGTGCGGCAACGGAGCCCGCTGCTTCGGCAACTTCGCCGCGGCCCTGCTTCATCACGACAAATCCGCTCCCCTCCCCTTTGAAACGATGGCCGGCATCGTGACCGCCACCTTTGAAAAGGACGGGAATGTCACCGTGAACCTGACGGATCCCCACTCCCTGCAGCTCTTTGTGCTGAATGCGGACCCGGCGGTGGGGGCGGACGTCCACTTCCTGAATACAGGCGTTCCGCACGCCGTAGCGTTTCTGGACAAGCTGGACGGCCTGGACGTTCCCCGTCTGGGCGCCTACCTGCGTTACCATAGCGCATTCTCTCCAAAAGGCACCAACGCCAACTTCGCCAGGATCCTGTCTCCGGGGCACATCGCCATACGTACTTATGAACGCGGCGTGGAGGATGAAACGCTTGCCTGCGGAACGGGCATGACCGCCAGCGCGCTGCTGCACGCCGTATTGACGGATGCCCCTTCACCCATTCAAGTGGACGTAGCGGGAGGGGACACGCTCAAAGTAGGCTTCCAGCGCACGGGAGACCGCTTTACCAGCGTGACGCTGACCGGACCGGCGGACCTCGTCTTTACCGGAGACATAGAACTCTGACCGGCTCCTCGCGGAAAAACGCCGTTGTCCTCCGTCATCAGGGAGCATGCCTGTTCAGCAGGGAACACTCTGCCTTTACATAACCGCCGTAATTGTTGCAGAATGCCTTGTACACGGCAGGGCCCATATTCGTCTCGCAATAATACTTTACGGTAATGCAGTCCTTCTTGCGTTCCACATTCAGAAAACGGCTGGACAGCAGAACCAGGTTGCTCTGGTAATTCCACAGGGCCATGTCACGCGCCATTTCCTCATTGATCTTCTCACAAATAAAACTCTCCGGCGGGGGAAACAAAATGGCGCTGACAACGCTGATCAGGCAAATTCCGGGCACCACTCCTATCGCAAGCACTCCGTGGCACTTCCTGACAAAGGGGATGTGGTTCCGGAACTTCCGGAAGAGGAAGAAACGGAACAAATAACCCGCCAGCAGCATCACCGGAAAGGAAACATTCACGTACTCAAAAGCCAGGCTCATTACTCCAAGGGCAAAAAAGCCGATGCCCTTCCACACCTTCCTGTACACCGGGATGCAGGCGCAAAGAAACACGTACAGAATATATCCCAGCAGACAGAGGAACGGGAGAAGCGTTCCTGTAAATATGTGCTCCACCATGCAGTCCCACGGATATTCCCTGCTGGGAGCACATGCCTCATGAAAAAACATGCACACCATGCTCAGAATCACCAGCCCGGCAAGGAGGATGGCCTTTACTTTTCTTGATTCATACAGAAGCCACAGCAAAACGACGCCAAAAGGCAGTAAATAGCAGCCGATACTGCTGAACACAGTGGACAACATGGGAATGTGAGGAAAGAAATTCATGGCTTGGATAGGGACAACTGGCTGGTTAACGACTCAAAGGCATCTGTGACTGTGGCAACAATAATTGGAAATAAAATAAATTCAAACATTCGTTTTCAAATAATGCAGAAAAAATCATATTCTTCTCATAAAAAACCGTTCAGCACGACTCTCCAACTTGACAAAACAACCTTCTGGAAAAGATAATAACGCTCTGATGAAGCACTCTCTTTTCCTCCCGGCGGCCATCCTTCCTCTTCTCCTCTCTCTGCCCCAATGCAGCCGCAAGCCGCTCCTTCCGGAATACACGCCCCTGTGTGCCGGAATGGTGCCCGGAAAACACACCTCCCCCCGCGCCCTCCAGGCACGGGAAAACAGAACCTACCGGGTTGGCCCGAAAGGCGGTGTGTATTACATCAATTCCCACAATAAAAAAGTCTACATCAAATCCAGGAGGATTCAATAGAAGACCACGCAAACACCCCGTAACTTTCCAAATGGGAAACAAATAATTGCTTTACCCGTCCCTTATTTTATTTTTGAGAAAATATTCCGTCTAAAAAACTCATCAAACTTATTTTCTTCTTGCCAAAACGGAAGAGGACGGGTAATGTCTGCCGCACCACAACATTAAATGGTGTCGGTAGTTCAATGGTAGAGCCCCAGATTGTGATTCTGGTTGTTGCGGGTTCGAGCCCCGTCCGACACCCCATCCCCTTTCCTTCATGAAAAAGAGCACTTATGGTGCTCTTTTTTACTATCCATCCGCATGCGCAATCCAGAATTCGTCAAAGCCGCTTTTTCCGCCATTGCGCCGCGCTATGTGGCCACCAACCATGTACTGAGCATGGGCGTGGACCTGCTCTGGCGGCAGCGCGTCGTGCAGCTCGTCTCCGAATGGAAGCCGGAACGCCTCCTGGACCTGGCGACGGGAACCGGGGATCTGGCCCTAGCCATCCTGAACGCCATGCCGGAAATCCGGCTGACCGGTTCCGACTTCTGCCAGCCCATGCTGGACGTAGCGGCCAGACGCGGACTGGACAACCTGGTCTGTGCGGACGCCATGAACCTGCCCTTTTCCTCCGCCTCCTATGATGCAGTCACCGTCGCCTTCGGCCTGCGGAACATGGCCAGCTATCCGGACGCCCTGCGGGAAATGGGCCGCATGCTGCGGCCGGGGGGCCATTTGCTCATTCTGGATTTCTCCCTGCCTGAAAACCTGCTGAAAAGCCCCTACCGTTTTTACCTGCACCGCATCCTCCCCGTCATTGCAGGCTGGATGACCGGCCACCGGGAAGCCTACGACTACCTGGCGGAAAGCATTGAAGCCTTTCCCAGCGGCCAGGCCATGCAGGACCTGCTCCGGGACTGCGGCTACAGCAACATCACGGCAGAACCCCTGAACGGGGGAATCGCCAGCATCTACACCGCCCAGCGATGAGTGCGGGTGACGCGAGAGAGGGCATTATCCGCGGCAGGGCGTCGCGCGCCCGCCTGGGGGGTAAACTTGCCGGACTGTCCCTGCCCCGCCAGATCGCCGTCATTGCCTTCTGGCCCTTCCTGGAACAGCTTCTGAGCTTCTTCGTCACCTCCTCCGACCTCTTCATTGCTACCAAAATCGGGCTGAACGCGCAGGACACCATCAACATCTCCGACGGCATGGGGGCCGTCGTCTTCCTCATGTGGTTCGGCTTCGTCATCCAGGGGTCCATCATGATGGGGGCCACGGCCATCGTCTCCCGCATGACCGGAGCCAGGGATTACCCCCAGGCGCAGCACGGGCTGCACCAGGCCGCCATGCTGGGACTGCTGGCCGGCATCATCTCCTGCGGGCTGCTCTTCGCATGCAGCGGCTTCCTGGTCACGCACGTGCTGACCATGAATGAAGCCGCCAGGGCCTACGCCCTGCAATACGTCTATGTGGCCGCCTTCGCGGCCCCCTTCAGCGGCGTGGTCTTTGCCATCAATGCCGCCCTGCGCGGCTCCGGAGACACGCGGCTGCCCTTCTGGATCATGATGGGCGTGGGCATCCTCAACGTCATTTTCAGCGTCACCTTCGTCTTTGCGGACGCCCCGCTGGGCGGCTGGCGCATCGGAGGCATTGCGGCGGGAACGGTCTGCGGCTACGGCATCAGCATGTGCGCGCTCCTCTTCATCATGCTGCGGCGCAGGAAAAAAATATTCGCGGGAAGAGAAAACGAATCCCTGGAAGAACTCGTCAAGGAACGCGGGGAACACTATGCTCCGCCGCTGTACCTCAGCTTCTCCCATCTGCGGCCGGACATGGGCATGCAGAAGCGCATCCTGAAAATCGGGCTGCCGCAGGCCGTGGAAGTCTTCGGCATGTGGGGCATCCAGATGTTCTGCCTCTCCATCATCAGCGAACTGCCCATCAAGGGCGTGCTGGGCGTCCACAACATCGCCGTCCGCATTGAATCGTTAAGCTTCCTGCCCGGATTCGCCATCGGCATGGCGGCCTCCACCCTGGTGGGGCAGTACCTGGGAGCCCGGAACGCGCTCATGGCCCGCATCACCATCTGGAAATGCATGCGGTACGCCATCATCTTCATGACGGGGCTGGGCGTGCTCTTCTGCGCCTTCCCCTCCCTCTTCATGGAGATATTCTCCAATGGCAACATGACGCTCATTGACACCGGCATTCCCGTGCTGCGCACCATGCTGCTGGTGGAGCCCTTCTTCGCCGCCTGCATCGTGATGAAAATGTCCCTGCGCGGCGCGGGCGACACGCGGAGGGTCATGTTCATCTCCTACGGCATCATGGGCTTCTTCCGCGTCGTCTGCACATGGGTCTGGTTCAAGCTGGCTCCGGAAACCATGACCCTGTGGGGCATCTGGCTGCTCTTCGCCTTTGAAATGGCCGTCCAGTCCACCATCCTCTATAAAATCGTCAAGGGCCGGAGCTGGACAAAATTGCAAGTCTAACCTCCCGGACGCCTTTCCCGGACGCGTGCAAATCCAAAACGTGATGCCTGCATAAAAACTTTGCTCTTCCCGTCAAATTCTGCTATCGTTTCTCCACGTTGTTCTTCAACGGGCTCGTAGCTCAGCGGTTAGAGCAGGGGACTCATAATCCCTTGGTCGTAGGTTCGAACCCTACCGGGCCTACCATTTTTTCTTGAGTGGCCTTACCTATGCCTCTATTTTGCAAGATTTTCCACCGCAAACGGTTCTTATGGCATTCAGATTTTGTCATGCTTTCCGCCACGCACGGCTTTTTCAGTTTATAATGGTTCCAAAATAACTGATGCACCATGTGATGGCTGAATGCACCAATGCTCACATAAAGCATTCCGGGCTAGGAGCGGTGAAACAGTTTTTTGTTCCACTTTTTCAAACCTGCCTCTAATTTTTCCCTGGGGGTTTTCTTCCTGCCACTCAAATTGCGGATGAAAAAATCCCTGTAGTTATTGACGCAAAATCCGTTTCCCCTTCTCCTCACCTGTTCCACGGGAGAAGTAAATATCTCAATTAGAGCTGCCTTCAGTCTGGCCTCCTTTTCCTGAGCCCGTTCAATCTGCCAGGGGAGCCGTTTGGGTTCAGCCATCATGGCGAGCCATGATTCATCATCTTCATCAATTCTTTTGATTTCCGCTACAACTTCGTCCAGAGATGAATACCGGTGGCAATTAATAAATGCCCTGGGATTATAGTCCTCCTCAATTAATGGATTTCCCCAGTAAATAGGGATGGAGCGGGCCAGAAAGCTCGTGATTATTTTTTCTGTTGAATAACCCCGGTACCAGGCATTTTCACACGCAAAGGAAAACTTATAGGGGTTTTTCAACAGAATACTTCCCTTGAGCCAGTCATCGGACTCCCTGGGAACGGAACAGGGTGTATTGTTCAAATGCTTTCCTATGGAATTGATCTTCTTGTATTCAGAAAGCCGGGAAAACAACTGGATGCGGTAGGGATGCCCTTCTCCATGGGAGTAGATATAATTGCAGAATCCGCTTTTCCGGTTCAGGACATCAGCCACATTTTCCAATGGCAGCTGATCCGCCTGGACACGGTAGGAGGATAAAAAAGGCATCTCCAGAACGCGCCCCCCATGATCGGCGGAATCAAACCCTATGTGATAATCGAACAAATTCAAATCTGGAGCGAGGGCTTCTCCATATACATCCATGATCGTAATTTTTCCTATGGAATCCTGTAAAAATTGAAGATATGTCTCTTTGGAAGAGGTATACAACCAAGGGAAGGCAATAAGAAAATCTGCGTTGTCCCTGTCTATTTCCAATTCAAGAATAGATGGATCTATCTTCCTGAAACGGCATAGAAAACCATCAATCTGCCATTCCTCAGCGCCCTGCATAAACCCGATTTTTACTTTCATTCCCTGTTTCTCAAATTGATGGGCATTATACAGTCCCATGTAAGCTAGTCAATCTGAACGAAGACAGACTCAACATCCTCATATATTCCATGCAAGCTTTTTAAATCCATCAGGGAGCCGTACAATCTCATAGTATATTTCCTCTTGAAAAAAGCAGGTTCACCGACCATAAAATACCAAATTCAGTCCACCTGTTATTGATGGAACAACCAACCTTGCCATCTCTCCGTGCCTCATATAATAGAACTCGTGTTTTTACATGGAATTCCCTCTTCCTGTAAAACGCCGCCCGGAAATCCTGAGGAGAATTTCCGGACGGCGGAGATTTACGCATGAATGGTGTTCACCATGGCGGCCAGGTCGTCGTCATACACGAACTTGCACTGATCCCCACGCTGCTTGAACAGTTCAAACAGGCGCGGCATGTCTGTATCCGGAACGGAGAAGCCCAGCGCATCCAGGCGCATTTTCACGGCATGCCTCCCGGAATGCTTGGTCAGGGGCAGTTCCGTAGCTCCCCAGCCAATTTCCTCCGGATCCATGATTTCATAAGTGCTCCGGTTTTTCAGAACGCCGTCCTGATGAATGCCGGAACCGTGGGCAAAGGCGTTCGCCCCAACCACAGCCTTGGAGCGCGAGACGGGCAACCCGCTCATGGCGGCCACCATGCGGCTGGTCCTCACCAGTTCCTTCGTCCGGATTCCGGTCCCCGCGCCGGAAAAGAAATCCGGGCGAGAATGCAGCGCCATGACGACTTCCTCCAGAGCGGTGTTTCCAGCCCGTTCACCGATGCCGTTGATGGTGCCCTCCACCTGCTGCGCCCCGGCACGGATGGCAGCCAGTGAATTGGCTACGGCCATTCCCATGTCGTCATGGCAGTGGACGGACAACCTGGCGCGGCTCACGTTGGGAACATTGGATTTCAGGTAGGAAATCAGGCGGTAGTATTCCTCCGGCATCGTGTAACCCACCGTATCCGGAATGTTGACGACGGCGGCGCCCGCATCAATCACGGCTTCCACCATTTCCGCCAGGAATTCCGGCTCCGTTCGGGAGGCGTCCTCCGCGGAAAACTGCACTTCCCCGCATAATCCGGAAGCCATGGCGACGGCCTTGACGGCCATCTCCCTGATTTGCCCGCGGCTTTTTTCCAGCTTGTATTTCCGGTGGATGGGGGACGTAGCCACCACCAGATGGATGCGCTCCCGGTCTCCGGCAGCCTTCAATGCCTCATGGGCGGCAATAATGTCCTTCTCCACACAGCGTGCCAGCCCGCAGACGCGGCTTTTTTCCGTGCGTTCCGCCACGGTGCGGACAGCGTGGAAGTCGCCGTCCGAGATGACGGGGAAGCCCGCCTCAATTACGTCCACTCCCAGAGCTTCCAGCTGCATGGCAACCTGTATTTTCTGCTCCACGGTCATCGCCGCGCCGGGGCACTGTTCTCCGTCTCTCAGCGTCGTATCAAAAATATGTATGTGTTCTTTCATTACAGTAAAAATGTTAAGGGTTCGTTCCTTCGGAAACTGCGCACGGAAAACGTTCCTGTTATGGAATCATTCCTTTGGCGCAAATCAAGACCAGCCGTTTACTTCCTTCGCGCCGGAACGGCTCACCGGCGCATATCAAGATATCTTCACGGACTACCGTCCGAGAAGCAGCAATAGACGACCTTGAAGGAACAGGGTGTTCATCTTGCTTATTTTTACCATAACTCCGCCCTGAATGGGGGAACAAGGCAGACGATGCATTTTTGACACGGTTTTGTCAAGAACGGCGGGATGCATGACTTTTTCCGCAGAAAAAACCGTGCACGTCCCCCTTGAGGAGAAGCTACATTTCCCGGTGGGAACGTATTTCCTGAATGGAGATGGACAGGGAGGCGCGGCCCCGGTACACGTTCCGGTCAATCGTAAAGGCGATGTCCCAGGGTGGATTGGGGAGTTCACGCTCCGCCCCGTTGAAGAAGATGGCGTCACGTTCCACCATTCCCTGCCGCATGAAGAGTTTCAGGTGGTTGGTTCCCACGCGCTTGGGCGGCTCCGTGGGGAAGACATCGGAACTCATGAAGAGGGGCTGGGGATTGGAGTTGCCGAAGGGTTCCAGCTTTTCATAGCTGTCCAGCAGGTCCAGCGTCAGCGCCTGGAAGGAGACTTCCATGTCTATGTTGAGCACGGGGCTGCGCTGTTCCTCCGTCGTGGTTTCCGAGACGTACCGGTTGAAGGCCCGGCGGAAGTCGTCCATGCGGGCTTCCTCAATCACCAGGCCCGCCGCCATGTCATGGCCGCCGCCGGAAACCAGCGTATCCGCACAGTGGTGGATGGCCTGCACCAGGGATACGCCGGGAATGGAGCGGCCGGATCCCTTCCCCACGCCGCTTTCATCAAAGGCGATGACGAAGGTGGGCTTGTGGTACCGCCTCATGAGCTGGGAGGCCACGATGCCCACCACGCCGGGATGCCACGCGCGGGAACCCAGCACGATGACGTTGTCCCGCTCCGGATCAAAGGAGTTGTGAAGCATTTCCACCGCATCCGTACGGATGGCTTCCTCTTCCTCCTGCCGCTTGCGGTTGTGGGAGTCCAGCATCTGGGCAAGCTGCACGGCGCGCCTGTTGTCCATGGTCAGCAAAAGTTCCAGCGCATCCATGGGGGAGTCCATGCGCCCCGCGGCATTGATGCGGGGGCCTATCCTGAATCCCACGTGCGCGGCGTTCAGGAAGCCCGCGTGGTTGGCGGAGTCTGAAGGGCGGATGCCCGCTATTTCCGTCAGGGTTTTCAGGCCCGTATGGCGGCTGTGCGCCAGCCTTCCCAGGCCGTGGCGCACCAGTATCCTGTTTTCATCCACCAGGGGGACGATGTCCGCCACGGTAGCCACGGCCACCAGGTCCAGATAAAGTTTCAGGTCAAAGGTTTTCAGCTTCCGCTCCTTCAGGAGGGCGTGCGCCAGCTTGAAGACCACGCCCGCGCTGCACAGGTAGGTGTACGGGCTGTTTTCCTCAATTTTGGCATTGACCACCGCTACGGCGTCCGGCCGGCCCAGCGGCCCCGCTTCATGGTGGTCCAGAATGATGACGTCTATTCCCAGGCTGTTGAGCATCTCCACTTCCTTTACGGAGGAGGTGCCGCAGTCCACCGTAATAAGCAGGCTGGGTCTTTCCGCACATTCGGAGAGACAGCGCTCTATGCCCGCCTCGCTGAGTCCGTAGCCTTCCCGGGAACGGACGGGTATGAAGTACTGGGGGTCCAGGTCATAGGACATCAGAATGGCTCGGAGAAGCGCCACGGAGGTGACTCCGTCCACATCGTAGTCCCCGTAAATGCACACGGTTTCCCCTTCGTCCACGGCCTGGAAGATGCGTTCCACGGCGGCCCTCATTTCCCCCATCAGGAAAGGGTCGCTCAGGTGGGAGAGCCTGGGGTCCAGAAAGAGCTCCGTTTCCGTCCCCCCGGTGAATCCGCGCTGCAGCAGAAGTTGCTTGACCAGCAGAGGCAGTTCCGCGGGAAACGCTTTCAAGACCGGATCATCCTCCTTCACGGAAGGGCGGAGAGTCCAATGAAAGCCCGGTGTCATGGCAGTATTTTAGCCCCGCATCCAACAGGGTCAAGGTTGTTTCCACAACAAGCTGCCAAAGCGGGAAGAAGAAGGTGCCTAACCTGTTTCCGGGAGAATGGCCGCCGTTCCCGCCGGAATGCGGGTTCCTCCTTCCCCCATAATGCATGGAAACGGCCTTCACGCTGCATTTCCATCTTTTCAAAGAGAAAAGCTCCGTCCGGGGAAAATCCGAACGGAGCCGCAGCATCAGGCATCAGCCCTGAAACAACTATTTCCGGGAGGAAAAGATCACCTCATTGATGATCGCGTCCGGCTGGGGGGCCTTGTAGGTCAGGCGCACGGCAGTGGTCCCGGCCGGAATGGCAAACTCGGAAGCTCCGGGTCCGGCGTTCCGCTTGCCCACCGGCGTCCAGGATCCCTCGCCGCGGCGCACCTGGATGGCGAAGGCGGCGGACCCTACCACGACTACCTTGGCAGCCTTGGGGTTGTCCAGATTGGGGACGATCACGTCCAGGGGCTTGTCAGCACGGTAGACCGTTTTCAGGTTCCTGTCGCTCAGGGAGACCAGGCTGGTGCCGGGGTCCGACGGGGGAACGTCAAATTTGAACATGTTCAGAACGATGTCCTGTTCCTTGCCGCTTTTGTTGACCAGTTTCATGCCCTTGATTCCCTTGGGGAGCTGGTTCGCCCTGGCAATGAAGTTTTTACCCTGCTTGTCCAGCTTCTGCACCACGGGCTTGGCGGAGCCTTCCACGTCCAGCTCCACTTCTGCCCAGGAGTTGACGTCATCCCGTTCCAGGTTGACTTCCAGCCAGGTGGCGTCCGTGGGGCCTTCCAATTGCAGGGAGATGAATTCGCCGGGCTTCATTTTGTGCGTTTCCATCACGCGGTTGATGCGCACGATTTTGTCGGATTTCTGCACGGAGACGCCTTCCAGCCCCGCCACGTTGGAGGCGGCCATGGCTGAAGGAGGCGTGTTGACGGCTATTTCACGCACGGCGGTCCAGACGGCGCGGCCGTTGTCCGTTTTCTTCGGTTCAATGACGCGGTAGCGCACGGCACGGAGTGAGACGGGCTTGGGCGCCTTCCATACCACCTGCATGCCGGAGGTTTCCGGTCCCAGCGGCTTCCAGGTTTTCAGGTCCCGGGAGCCTTCCAGCTGCCCCCTGGCTACATAGTCGCCGTCCTTGTCATTGCGGCCCATCAGCACTTCCACGCTCCGTACGGGAATCGGCATGCCGTAGTCCACGCCATACCAGTCTCCCGGCTCGCCGTAAGCGCCGGAATGCCAGAAGGAGCCGCGGTCTCCGTCACAAAAGAGTTCCGCCTTGTCCATATTGCCCCCCTTGACCAGGGGCTTGGGGGAAAGGGCCGGAGTGCCCGCAATAGCGGGGAAAACTTTTTTGGAAACGGTGTCCGCCAGTTCATTGACGGCGGGGGTCATCACCCGGGAACCGGTTTTCACCACGGAGCGGTACAACTGGCCTTCCTGGTTGTGGCGGCGGGAAATGCCGTCCATGGCCGCCAGGGCCTGCGTGGCCTGCACCAGCTGGGTCACGGCGTCCCTGGTGTTGTTTTCCTCCAGCGCCGCCACGGCATGCTGGCCGGCGCGGCCCAGTTGTTCAAAGGCATCCACCCACGCGCCGATTTCCTTCATCAAGCGGGGGTTGTCCGCCTTGGCCCGGATGACGGGCGCGGCGGCGGCCATGCGGGCGAATTCCTTCTTGAGCAGGGCCGTATCCGCTTTGGCCACCTTGCCTTCCCGGGCGGCTTCCAGCACGCGCTTGACCACGGGTTCTATTTCCACGGATTCCTCACGGCGGTAACCGTGGCCGTTGGGCCCCTGGTCGGAGTTGTGGTTCACAAAGACCTGCATGGCTTCCGCCGCCTGCGGGAACAGGCGCTTGACGCCTTCCTTCCAGGATTCCTCCGATTTGAAGCCGTTGATATTCCAGGTGTAGTCCGCAAGGCCGAAGAGGGAGACCTTGGAGGCCTCCGGCTTGTCCATGGGGTTGGAGACGAAGCCGCCCATGGATTCCTTCGCGCCCGGTTCCGTGGCAAGGCCGTACACGCGGCCCATGCACAGGTTGGAGCGGCAGTAGTCCGTTACGGGGAAGTTCCACCAGACGTAGGAGGGACGCTTGATTCTCTTGTTCACCCACTGCTGGCCTTCCAGCGTGATGTCATGGCAGACGGAGTCCCCCGTCCACATGACGTGGATGGAGGGGTCCAGACGGTCGCCCAGAATGTCCAGGTAGGTTCCCGGCTTGGAGTCCGCCCAGCCGCGGTTGTACTCCGTAGGGCACATGACCAGGGGGGTGACGTCCTTTTTCACCTTGACGAATTCGTTGTTTATCTTGTTGAGCAGGAGCGCCTGCATGTCCCCCCTCTTTCCCTCGCCGAAGATGTCGTCAAAGAACACGGCAAAGGACCGGACGCCCAGCTTGTACATCATCTCAAATTTTTTGATGACGTTGTTCATGTCCTCTTCCGTCCACTTGATGTCCTTGCCGGGGTGGATGGCCCAGACAAAGTCCACGTGGTTTTCCTTCGCCACCTTCACCAGTTCCTTGATCTGGGCGGCCTGGTCCGCGGGATAGGGGTCCCGCCAGTGGGGGGAGGAGTGGTAGGGATCGTCCTTCGGCCCGTAGATGTATGTGTTCATCTTGTTCTGGCCGTAAAAGCGCAGTTGGCTCAAACGGGCCTCATGGCTCCATGGAGTGCCGTAGAAGCCTTCCACCGTTCCGCGGAATTCGATGTCCGGCCAGTCCGTGATTTCCCCTACGGGCAAGGTCACGCCTTCGCCGCCGGCCTTCGTGCCGAGCTGCCGCAGCGTCTGCATGGCGTAAAACGCGCCCCGCTCGTCATGGGCGCCTATGGCCACTTTGCCCTGCGGGGAGACGACCAGCTTGTAGGCCCCGGATTTTTCCGGAACGCCGTTCAGCAGCTTGCTGGCCGCCGTCTTGGCGGAGCGAATCACCACGGAAGGCTTTCCGGAGAAAGCAACCGTCTGGGAGGAGAGCTTGGACTGCTGGGGAACCGGGTACACGGCAGGTGACGCCGCAAGGGCGGAGCCGCCCAGCAGGGCAGCCACGCTCAAACCACATTGAAGAAGTTGAAAACCATTCATGATGATGCGCGATAATGGAATCAGAAAACACTTTCCACCTCAAGAAAAAACCGTCCGCACCCATTCCTCAATACGTCAACCCGGGAAAGGCGCGGAAGGAGGCTTCCAGGCGGCGCGCCTTCCGGTCTCTTCCCCGCGAACGCTTCCTGTGCCGCCTTGGCCCATTCCGCCCCCCGCATGAAATCCACCGCCGGGACGGCTCTCAGCCAACGGTTCCGTGCGGCTCTTTCAGGACAGGCGGCCATGTACCTTTTTGCGTCTTGCAGTCCCATTCTTCCGGTGTAGAATACATTTTCCCTACCCCTTCCCTCCCCATGGAATTTTTCATTCTTCTGCTGGTCCTCGGCCTGCTTTCCGGAATGGTCTTCACCTTTGTGAAGGCCTGCCAGGTCGTTTCTCTGGAACAAAAAGTCCGCACTCTGGAAACGGAAGTCTCCGAATTAAAGGAACGTCTGAATTCCCGTTCCTCCCCCCAGAGGCCCCCCGCGGAAACCAGAAAGAGCCTTCCGCCCCCTGTGGAAAGTCCGGTGCAGCCCATCCGTACGCTTCCTGCCGCCGCCCCGGTACGGGAACCCGCCTGCGCCCTTCCCTCCCGGCACAGCCTGCAGCCGGTCCGGAACGCCAGGCCCGCACCGTCGCGCCCCGCGTCCTTTTCCTGGGAATACTTCATCGGCGCCAAGCTGCTCTCCTGGATAGGAGGATTTGTGCTGTTTCTGGGAACCGGGTTCTTCGTCAAGTACAGCATTGACAATGATCTGATCTCTCCGGAATGGAGGGTAACCCTCACGTATCTGGCTGCCGCCGGCCTGCTGGGCGCCGGCCTGTCGCGGCTGAGGAAGAAGTACCCCATCCTTTCCGGCACGCTGACCTCCACGGGCATCCTGGTCCTGTACCTGGCTACCTGCGCCGGACGCATGTTTTACGAGCTTCCCTTCTTCACGACGGCCATCGCGACCGTTCTGCTGGCGGCCACCACGGCGGCGGCCTTCATCCTGGCGGTGCGCCTGCGGTTCCGCATAATCGCCTTCCTGGGCATCATCGGCGGTTTTCTGACCCCGGTCATCCTGTCCACCGGCCAGGACCATACGGCCTCCCTGTTCCTGTACATGACCATCCTGAACGCCGGGTTGCTCGCCGTCGTAGCCGCAACCAGGTGGACAGGAGCCGGAGGAACCGGACTGGCTGCCTATACCATCCTGCTGATGGGCTGGTTTGACGAATACGGCGGCCCCTCCCATATTCTCGCCGTCGTCATCCTGTCCATCTGCACCCTGCTCCTGTACGGGGGCTACGGCCTTTATGCCGGCACACGGCAGGCTGAACCGGACCGGAAGGGAGGTCCCTTCCTGCTGGCCTTCTGCGCCATTGCGGTCACCTGCCTGACGGCATTCCGCCTTCAGGCGGAGTGCAGCTTCCGGTTCCTTTCCCCTTCCTCCCACCTGCTTCTCCTGCTGGCGGGCATGCTCCCCATGATCGCCCTGCTCCCGCTGGCCCGCGCCAAAAGCACGTATTGGTCCTGCTTTCTTCCCATGGGGCTTTTCACCATTTTCTATTTTTACCAGTCTTCCGCGGAAGAAGCCTCGCAATCTGCCCTCTGGATATCCTCCCAGCTCCAGGGCCTTTTCTGCCTGTTCATGATTCCGGCGTCTTATGCGGTGCTGTCCGCACGCACGCCTTCCGGAGGGGCCTACCTGGCGGAGCTTCAGCCCGGCGTCAGGATTTCCTGCTTCGCCACGGCGGCTCTCGCGTGGCTGCTGGTCATGCACCCGCTTTCACCTTCCCCCTTTTACGTTTTCCTGACGGCGGCCACGTTCTGCGGAATGGCGGCATGGCACCGGAGAGGGCAGGCCCTGATGGCCGCGGCGGCCGGGTACACGATTGCGGCGTCCTATCAGGACATCCACCCTGCCGGTTCCGCGGTGATTTTCCTGGCGATCTTCCTGCTGCCCCTGCTGCTGGTCCGGCGGTTCCGCAGCGGCTTGCTGGCCTGGAGCGCCTCCGCCCTGGCATTCCCCCTCTTCTACCTTTCCTGGTGGCTCTTCGGAACGGCCCACCATCCGGAGGCCACCCATTTATGGGATTCCACCGTCGCGCTTGCCTGTGCGGCGCCTCCGCTGCTGGCGGCCCTGGCCCTGCGGCGGCTACCGGAGGAAACGCTTTTGAAGCGTTCCGCCATCCTCTGCTTTTATTATGGAGCAGCCATCGGCATGCTGACGCTGGCCATCGGCCTCCAATGGACGGGCGCCCCCCTGACCGTAGCCTGGTCCCTGGAAGGGCTGGCCCTTCTGCTGCTGTGCGGCAAATTTCCCCTGCCCAGACTGGCCTGGACGGGATTTTTCCTGCTGGCCTTCCTGTTCGTCCGCAACGGCCTGTCGCAAGCCTTCGTGCAACTTGACCCTGCCGGAATGCAGGCCCTGCGCACGATGTTCGCCACCATGGTTTTCTGCTGCATGGCCGGAGCCTGGTGGGTCCAGAAGAAAGTGACGCCACGCCTGCCGGGGGGCCGCAGCTCCGGCCTCCGCGTTCTTGTCGCGGCCCTGAATATTTTCGGGGCCATCCTGCTTTTCATCTGGATGAATACGGAAATATCCTGCGGCTTCGCCGCGCCGGGAGACCGTCCGCTGATGATCCAGTTCGGGAGCAGCGTGGCGCAGGACCTCACCATTTCCATTGCCTGGAGCCTCTTTGCCCTGGGCCTGATCGCCACGGGGTTTGACATCAGGTCTTCCAGGGTGCGCATGGCGGGACTCGCCCTGCTGGGCATCACCCTGCTGAAAGTCGTCTGTTATGACATTTCCAGCCTCGGGCAACTGTACCGCGTGGGAGCCCTGGTGGGGCTGGCCGCCATCGTGCTCATCTCCTCCTTCCTGTACCAGAAGTTCACCATGAAGCTGAGGAACAAAAAGAAGAGCCAGGGAGAGGCCCCGAAAAGTTAGCGTCATCTCACTTTGGAAGACAAATTTGACCATTGCATCACTTGAAGGGCGGTTCATAATGCGGAACATGCTCCGGCGCATTCTGATTCCTTTTCTGTGTCTTCTGGGCCTGTTCTGCACTCTTCAGGCCCAGGACGCCCCCGCCCTGAAAATCGCGACCCTGCACCCAATTCTGGGGGATATGGCCCGCGCCATCGGCGGCAGCCACGTGCAGGTGGCGGACCTGCTGCGCCCCAACGGCAACCTGCACAGCTTTGAACCCGCTCCGCAGGATATCGCCGCCGCAGGGCAGGCGCGCCTGGTTCTGGCCTCCGGCAAGAATCTGGAGCCGTACCTTCCCAAGTTGAAAGACGCGCTGGGCGGCAGGGCGCAAATTCTGGACCTGGGGGCCTCCATTCCGGACGTTCCCGTGGCGGCGGACACCGCAGACCATGACCATGGGCACGACGGGGACTGCTGCGCCCACGGCCCCAACGATCCCCACTGGTGGCACACCCCGGCCAATATGAAACGCGCCGCCCGCGCCCTGGCCGCCGCGCTCACGCGGATGGACCCGGCCCATGAGCAGGATTACAAGGCCGGACTGGCCCGGTGGAACAGAAAAATGGACCAGCTTTCCTCCTGGGCCAGGAAGGAGCTTGCGGACATTCCGGAAGCGGACCGCATCCTGGTGACGGGGCACGCGGCCATGAACCATTTCTGCAAGGAATTCGGCTTCCGCAGCATCAGCATCCAGGGGGTGAGCCGTGAAGACGAAGGCAATTCCGCCCAGCTGGCCTCCACGCTGAAGAAGCTGCGCGCAGCCGGGGTAAAGGCCCTGTTCCCGGAATATTCCTCCAACCCCAAGAGCCTCACGGAGATCGCCAAATCCCTGAACATCCCCGTTGCCAAGCCGATCAATACCGACGGGCTGGCTCCGGACGGCCATACGTTCGAGTCCATGTTCAAGCAAAACGTCGGCATCATCAAGGAAGCCCTTTCCCCGTCCCCCAGGCCATGACCAGCACACCCCTGCGCCAGTTTTTCCCTACTCTGGGAGTCGTCATCCTGCTGGGGTTCTTCCTTTATAACATGACGGCAGGCACCCCCGGAGCACAGGAAGCGGACCTCTCCTCCCCCGCGGCGCAGGCCGCGGACGTTCCCACGGTCATCACGGTCAGGTGCGCCCACCGTCCGGAATTTCTTTCCATCTCCCATGGAGGCCGTGTCCTCTGGCAATCCGGGACGCCCGGCCTGCATGAAGAAGTGGAATGCGGCCTTCCGCTGGAAGACGGCTCCGTGACGCTCACCGTTTCCGCCCGCTGGCCGGAAGGCACGCCGGACACCCCCGTTACGCTGGAACTGGAACCGGAGGGCAGGCCGTCCTCCTCCGCCACCCGCTGGTCCTTCGGCCCTTCCCTGAACGACAGCTACTTCTTCTCATGGAAATAAACAGTCCAGCCCCCCACTGCGCCCAGGACCACATCTGCTGGGGCGCGCATGCCAGCCACCCGGACCGCCACCGGCTGGAAGTGCGGAACCTCAGCGTGTATTACGGGAGCCTTCTTGCCCTGGACGGCATCAGCTTTTCCATCACCTGCGGCCACACGCTGGCCCTGATGGGCCCCAACGGCGCGGGAAAATCCACGCTGATCAAGGCCTTGGCCGGACTGCTCCGTCCTGATTCCGGGGAAATCCTGTGGAACGGCAGCCCTCTTCACGATACGCCGGGAGAAATCGCCTACCTGCCCCAGCGTTCCGACGTGGACTGGTCCTTTCCCATCACCGTCCGCGCGCTGGTGGAAATGGGCCGCTATCCGTCCCTGGGACTGTGGAAAAAATTCGGGCGCCATGACCGGGACATCGTAGAAAAATCCCTTCACGCGCTGGGCATGGAATCCCTGGCGGACCGCCAGATTTCAGAACTTTCCGGAGGGCAGCAGCAGCGGGCATTCCTGGCGCGCGCCCTGGCGCAGGAAGCCCACGTCCTGCTGCTGGACGAACCCTTCACAGGGCTGGACGCCCCGGCCTGCCAGTCCCTGGGGCGGCTGCTGGATTCCCTGGCGGCGGAAGGACGGCTGGTCATCGCCTCCCATCACGACCTGAACACGGCGGCGGACATTTTTGACACCATCCTGCTGATGAATCGCGAGCTGGTCGCCTTCGGCCCCCCGGGGGAAGTGCTTGCTCCCTCACGCATCCGGGAGACGTATGGAATGGAACCTCAACCGGAAACCCAAGTTTCATGATGGACGACTTTCTTCAATTCCTCCGCGAACCCATCGCGCAGCGCTCCCTGCTGGCATGCGTCATGATCGGCTTCGCCAACGGCTTCGTCAGCGGGCTGGTCATCCTGAAAAAATCGGCTCTCCAGATCGGCACGCTCTCCTGCGCCCTGCTGCCGGGCATAGCGGTGGCGGTGCTCCTCTTCGGCCTCACCCGCTGGAGCCTCCTGACGGGGGCCGTGGTGGCCGCCCTGCTGGTGGGCCTGGGTTCCCTATTCGTCTCCCGCACGTCCCGGCTGAACCAGGATACCGCCCTGTCCATCCTGCACACCACGGCCTTCGCCGCGGGTTTCATCGTACTAGTGCGGCTGGGCCTGCAACAGAAAATTGACGACTGGCTGTTCGGCTCCATCATGAGCCTGTCCGACTCCGACCTGTGGATCGCCTTCGCCATCAGTTCCGTCAGCGTCCTGATCCTGCTTCTCTTCCGCCGCCCCATCCTGATCTACCTCTTTGACCCGGACATCGCCACCACGCTGGGCATTCCCTCCCGCCTCATCAGCTACGGCATCTTCACCCTCATCATCCTGGTGCTCGTCTCTTCCCTCCAGGCCGTGGGGGCGTTCCTGACGCTGGGGCTTCTCGTCGGTCCCGCCGCCACGGTGTACATGCTCACCAACAAGCCTTCCCACCTCTTCTGGGGGGGCGGAATCATCGGTGGACTGGGCTCTTTGCTGGCCTTTTACCTGTCCTTCCCGCTGGGCTGGCACCTGGGCGCAACCATCATTCTGGTGCTGGGAACCTTCTTCTGCGCAGCCTACTTGTATTCATCACGGTGCGGGCTTCTAAAACAGCGCAGAAAGAATTCTTCCTCCATACAATAACAAGGCCCGTTTTCATGACAATCCATGACACGCAGACTACTAGTCCGCCGTGGGGGTCGCCATTATAATGCGGGTTGTGAAAAAATGTGAGATATGCTCTGCACCGGCAACGGTGTTCCTGACACAGATCATCAACGGGAAATCCACCAAATTCTGCCTCTGCGCCAAATGCGCCCAGGAGCGGGGCCTGCTGGACCCGGACGCCTTTGATCTGGCGGAGAAACTGTTCCCGAACCTTCAGGGCCAGTTCGGCAAGGAAGGCGCGGCGGACCCCGCCGCCCCCATTCCGGCCCTGCAGTCCCTACCGCTCACAAGCTGCCCGATCTGCTCCTTCACCCTTCAGGATTACAAAAATGTAGGACGCCTGGGCTGCAGTGAATGCTACAACGTCTTTGAAGAAGAGATACTCCCTCTTCTCACCCAGATTCAGCCTGATTCCCACCATCACGGAAAAACGCCCGAACGGGCGGAAAAGCGCGAAACGGAAACCCATACCATCAGTGATCTGGAACAACAACTTTCCCTGGCAGTGGCAAGAGAGGATTATGAACGCGCGGCCAAGCTCCGCGATCAAATCAAGCAATTGCGCACGCCGACCAATTAACGTACATGCTCTTTGACGACTTACTAAACAACCCCGCCAAATGGATGGTGGAATCACGGGATGAACACGACATCGTTCTCACCTCCCGCATCCGCCTGGCACGCAATCTGACCGCCACCCCTTTTCCCGGCTGGGCCACGCGCCAGCAGAGGGAGGAAACGCTGAAGCTCACCTCCGGTGAAGCGCGCCAAATCCCCGTCATGAAGGGAGGCTATTACGCGGAACTCTCCGGACTCACCCAGCAGCAAAAACAGCTGCTGGTGGAACGCCACCTCATTTCCCGGGAACTGGCCGCGCGCTCGGAAGGCTGCGCCGTTCTCATCTCACGCAGCCAGAACGCCAGCATCCTCTTCAATGAGGAGGACCACCTGCGCCTTCAGTACATCCTGCCCGGCATCCAGCTTAAAAAAGCATGGGGAGCCATCTCCAAAATAGACTCCGAACTGGAAGCCAGGCTCCCGTACGCCTACAACACGCGGCTGGGCTACCTCACCGCCTGCCCCACCAACCTGGGCACGGGCATGAGGGCCTCCGTGATGATGCACCTGCCGGGCCTCGTCATCTCCGAACAGATGCAACAGGTCGTCCAGGCGGCCGTGCAGCTCAACATCACTGTCCGCGGCCTGTACGGAGAAGGGACGGAAGCCACCGGCAACCTCTTCCAGATTTCCAACCAGACCACGCTGGGAGACAGCGAGGACCAGATCGTGGAACGCATGACCCGCTTCACCTCCGACCTGGCCCACCAGGAATGGAACGCCCGCAGGCGGCTGCTCCAGGCTTCCTCGCTCCAGGTAAAAGACCGCGTTTCCCGCGCCTACGGCCTCCTGACCAACGCCACCCTGCTATCCACGCAGGAGGCGCTGGCGCTGCTCTCCTTCCTCCGGATGGGAGCATCCCTGGACATCTTTTCCCACCAGGCATTAAAAAACGTCAATAAAACCATACTGAACATTCAGCCGGCCCACCTGGCCCGCCTGTCCACTACGGACCAGACAACTCCCGAAGACAGGGACCAGATCCGTGCGGACATTATCCGGAAGGAACTTTCCGGAAACTGATGCAACAACAAAACTTCTTTACAATACATGAACAATTTTACGCCTAGGGCGCAACAAGTGCTGGCGCATGCGCGCCGGGAAGCGGACCGCTTCAATCATCATTACATAGGGACCGAACACCTGCTCCTCGGGCTGCTCAAGCTGGGCAAGGGCGTAGCCGTCACCATCCTGGAAAACCTGGGGGTGGAGCTTACCGCCGTGCGCAGGCAGGTGGAGGAACAAATAGGCCGGGGCACGGAGCCCCAGGCGGAGGGCAACATCCCGTACACCCCCAGAGTCCGCAAGGTCCTGGCGATGGCCAACCGGGAAGCCCAGGAACTCAACCACACGTATGTGGGCACGGAGCACCTGCTCCTGGGCCTCATCCGGGACGGAGACGGCGTGGCCGGACAGATTCTGCGCCACTTCGGCGTGGATTTGGAACAGGCGCGGCGCGAGCTGCTGGACGTACTGACGCCCAAATACCAGATGGATGCGGATGAAGACAACATCATCCCGGACGACGATGACGACGAGGAGGAAAATGAATCCCCCGCCATCCCGACGGACGAGCCTTCCTCCCCCTCCTACTCCAGGCAGCAGAAATCCAAGACCCCCGCGCTCCAGGCCTTTGGCCGGGACATGACCCAGCTGGCCCGGGACGGCAAGCTGGATCCCGTCATCGGCCGCGCCTCGGAAATTGATCGCGTCATCCAGATTCTGTGCCGGAGGAACAAAAACAACCCCGTCCTGCTCGGTGAAGCCGGGGTGGGCAAAACCGCCATCGTGGAAGGGCTGGCCCAGGAAATAGCCCAGGGCCATGTTCCGGAGCTCCTGCGCAGCAAGAGGGTCATCTCCCTGGACCTGGCGCTGATGGTGGCCGGCACCAAATACCGCGGCCAGTTTGAGGAACGGCTCAAGGCCGTAATGGATGAAATACGCCGGGAAGGCAATGTCATCCTTTTCATTGATGAACTGCACACCATTGTAGGCGCCGGATCCGCGGAAGGCTCCATGGACGCCTCCAACATCATCAAGCCCGCCCTCTCCCGGGGTGAGCTCCAGGCCATAGGCGCCACCACGCTCAACGAATACAGGAAACACATTGAGAAGGACGCCGCCCTGGAACGCCGCTTCCAGCAGGTGCAGGTAGGGGAACCCTCCGTGGAGGACACCATCCAGATTCTTGCCGGCATCCAGCCCAAGTATGAGGAACATCACAAGGTGCATTATACGAAGGAAGCCGTTGAAGCCGCAGCCAGGCTCTCCCACCGCTATCTGACGGGCCGCTTCCTGCCGGACAAGGCCATTGACATCCTGGATGAAGCAGGGGCGCGCAAGCGCGTCTCCCAGATGACCCGCCCGGACCACATCAGCGACATGGAAACCCGCATTGCGGAAATCAAGGAACGCAAGGACAAGGCTGTGGAAACCCAGCTTTTTGAGGAAGCAGCCCGCCTGCGCGACGAGGAAAAACAAGCCAGGGCGGAACTTCAGAACATGCTGGAAACCTGGCGCAATTCCTATGAGACCAATTACGTTCCCGTGACGGATGAAGACGTGATGAGCGTGCTCGCCAAATGGACGGGCATCCCGCTGGCCCGGATGGAGGAAAAGGAAACCGCCAAACTTCTGCGGATGGAAGAAGAGTTAAAAAGCAAAGTCATCGGCCAGGACGAGGCGGCCTCCGCTATCGCCCGCGCCCTGCGGCGCAGCCGCGCGGACATCAAGGACCCGCGCCGCCCGATCGGCTCATTCCTCTTCCTGGGTCCCACCGGCGTGGGTAAAACCTATCTGGCCCGCAATCTGGCGGAAATCATGTTCGGCACCGCGGACGCCCTGATTCAGGTGGACATGAGCGAGTACATGGAAAAACACACCACGTCCCGTCTCATCGGTTCTCCTCCCGGCTACGTAGGCCATGACGAAGGCGGCCAGCTCACGGAAGCCGTCCGGCGCAGGCCCTACTCCGTCATCCTCTTTGATGAAGTGGAAAAGGCCCATCCGGACGTCATGAACCTGCTTCTCCAGATTCTGGAAGAAGGAAGCGTGACGGACTCCCTGGGACGCAAGATCAACTTCCGCAACACCATCATCATCCTGACCTCCAACGTGGGGGCCGCCTCCGCCAAGCGGCAGAGCGCCATGGGCTTCGGGGCCATGGCCGCCGACAACGCGGACTACGCCGCCATGAAGGGAAAGATTCTGGAAGAAGCGCGCAGGCAATTCCGCCCGGAATTCCTGAACCGCTTTGATGACATTTCCGTCTTCCGCATGCTGGAACGGGATGACCTGGAACGCATCGTGCATCTGGAAGCGGACAAGCTCATCTCCCGTCTCAAGACCAAGAATATCACGCTGGCCCTGAGCCCGGAAGCCCTGAGCCTGATCATCAAGAACGGCTACGACCCGCAGTACGGCGCACGCCCGATGCGCCGCGCCATCGAACGCCTGCTGGAAGACCCGCTGGCGGAATCCCTGCTGAGGGGAGACGTGAAACCCGGCGATAAAATTGAAGCCGTGGAAACGGACGGAACGGAGACGCTCACCTTCCTGCACATCAAGGATAAAACCCCGGCAAAGCCCAAAACGCCGCGCAAAAGGGCTCCACGGAAGCCCAAGGCGGAATAAAAGCTTTCCGGTTTTTCAACCGAGGCCCCTGCATGCTGGCATGCAGGGGCTTTTTCTTTGACGGATTACGCAAATATCCGTTTTTCGCTGAAAGAACCATTTACCAGCCTGTGATATATTATAAATATGACCTTTTACTTCTCAAAAATTCTATTCCTTTTCATGCTGACAAATCTGTTTGTCTTCGCAGAAGATATACAGAAAAACAGGGAGCGGGAAGCAGCGCGTTCAGTAATCATGCGGACCGTTCCGTCCCTGGCCAAAGCCCCGGAAAAACTGCAATTGGAAATTATTGAAAAAGAAGACGGGCACGATGTTTTTGAAACGAAGGCCTCCGGCGGAATACTGAATATCCGGGGAAGCAGCGGTACAGCCCTCTGCCGGGGATTCTATGATTTTCTGAAGACAAACCGTCTGGGAATGGTCTCCTGGGATAATAAAGATATCCGCTGGCCGGCGCAACTGCCGGACGCCGCGCCGCGCCGCATCGTTTCCCCTTTCCGCAACCACTATTACCTCAATGTGGTCACTTATGGCTATACGATGCCTTACTGGACCTGGGAACGCTGGGAAAAAGAAATAGATTGGATGGCTCTGCACGGCATAGATATGCCTCTGGCCCTGGTTGCCACGGAGGGAATCGCCATACGGGTATGGAAACGGCTGGGACTGACGGAGAAAGAAATAGAAGAATTCTATACAGGGCCGGCACACCTCCCCTGGCAGCGGATGGGGAACATCGTCAATCATGACGGCCCCCTGCCCGCCAGCTGGCACAAGGAACAAATCGCCCTGCAGCACCGCATCCTGCACAGGATGAAATCCCTGGGCATGACCCCCATTTGTCCTGCTTTTTCCGGTTTCGTTCCCCGGGGAATCCTCCGCCTTTATCCGGAAGCGAAGCTTCACCGGCTGGGGTGGGGAGGCTGGCCTCAAAAAAACCACGCCCATTTTCTTTCTCCGGAAGACCCCCTTTTCCTTAAAATAGGACGCCTGTACATGCAGGAATGGCAGAAGGAATTCGGGAGAAACACCTATTTTCTTGCAGACTCCTTTAATGAAATGGAACTTCCTGAAAACAAAGGAGGAGCCGAAGCCCGCAACAACATGCTCAGTTCCCTCGGAGAACAAATTTACCGCTCCATTTCCTCCACCAACCCGGATGCGGTATGGGTCATGCAGGGATGGATGTTCGGATACCAGCGCAATATCTGGAACGCAGATACCCTGAAGGCTTTGCTCAGCAAGGTTCCGGATGATAAGATGCTCCTTCTGGACCTGGCGGCGGATTACAACAAGACCTTCTGGCGCAACGGCATGAACTGGGACGTCTTCAAAGGTTTTTTCAATAAACCGTGGGTTTACAGCGTGGTTCCCAACATGGGCGGCAAATGCGCCATGACCGGGGTAATGGATTTTTACGCCAACGGCCATCTGGAAGCCTTGAACTCTTCATCCAGGGGGCATCTCTCCGGAATGGGCATGGCCCCGGAAGGGATAGAAAACAATGACGTTATCTACGAACTGGTTACGGACGCCGCATGGAGGGACCGCCAGGAGGACGTGGAACAATATCTGGAAAATTATTGCCGTGCCCGATACGGAAATTATCCGGACAGCATGAAGGAAGCCTGGAATCTGTTCCGCCGCACAGCCTATTCCAACTTAAAGGACCATCCCCGTTTCAACTGGCAAATGAAACCCGGCACCCGCGGCTGTTCCGTAAACACAAGCGAAGATTTTCTGAAAGGCCTTTCCCTGTTCGTCAACACTCGCGGCCTGGAACAGTCCCCCCTGTTCCGCCAGGATGCCGTTGAGATGACCGCCCATTACCTTGGCATACGCATGAATGAAGCCATCCTGGCCGCTCTGGAAGCCCTGGATGAACAAGACATGGAGAATACGGAAAAATGCATGGAATATTTCCGCAAATACGCCCTTCGGGCGGATTCCTTTCTGGAAGGACACCCCACCTGGAGGCTGTCGCGCTGGTTATCATTTGCCCGGTCTCACGGAACTTCTCCGGAGGAAAAAAACAAGTATGAACAAAACGCCAGAAGGCTGGTGACCAGATGGGGGCCTCCCGTAGACGACTACGCCGCCAAAATATGGAGCGGCCTTATCAGGGACTACTATCTGCCGCGCTGGGAACACTTTATTCAAAGCCGTCTTTCCGAAAAAAATCCGGATATGGGAGCATGGGAGGAAAAATGGGTCCGTTCCACTGGCGTAAGCGCGGCGCACGCTCCCGGAGATCTGGTCAACGCCTGCCGCCAGGCTATCCGGGAGGCGCCGCCCCTGCCTTCTTCCCTGAAAAGAAAAGCAGCCGGGTCAATTATAGGAAACTGGACCTCCGCAACGGTATCCACGGAATGGAGTTATCTGGACTGGCCCGTTTCTTCCGCTGATCTTGAAAAACTCCGGGGGGTGCGCTTCGTCTTCACTTCCGGCAGCCATGCCCTGGAAATAGACGGCGTCGAACTCCTGGAAAACGGCAAAATAATCGCCCGCGACCAGCACGCCGGATTGGCAGGCAAGCCTTCCCGCGGGAATTTCTACAAACTTTCCCTTCCCAAGGGAATCCATGCCAACAACGGATGTTCCCTCAGAGCCAGGGTCCGCTCCGTGGGAGGAAAATCTTCCAATGGAAAATTGGAACTGATTAAAGAATGAACGGCTTGAATTTCATTCGCTTTCCGGAAGGAGCCTCATGAATCCGTACCCGTGCCGTTTCCTGACCGAACCAGGAAACGGCACGCCCGGCGTCCCTCGGAAGCCCCGCACAGAACAATCGGACGGAAAGTTACATTTCGAACCGGTGCAGGTTTTCCACATGGGAATATCCCATCTTCCTGAGCGTTTCCAGCGCCTTGTCCGCCCTCTTGCCCGTACGGCAATACAGCAGAATCACGGCGTTTTTATCCGGAAGAAGCTGCGGAGCCCGTTGTTCCACCTCATCTGCCGGAATATTCAAGGCTCCCTCCTTATGTCCCGTGCGGTACTCATCCGGAGTTCGGACATCCACCAGCACAATAGGGCGCGCCATGCCGCTTTCCGGAGACACCACCATGGCGGCGGGAACAGGGGCGCGTTCCGCATTCCTGCCTTTCAGCCAGACGAAGAGGGCTGTCAGCCCGGTCACCATGACCACATACAAAACCACGTTTTTCACGCGGCCACTTCACTAAACCGCGGCGAAGTAATCAAGAGAAAATACCGCCCAGCCCCCGCACGCAGGCGTCATCTGCCCTCCGGCCCGCTCCGGCGGCCCCGTTCCACGGGAAAATAACGCTCCGTCCGCAAAAGCGGGAAGGGAAAGTTCTTTCCCTTCCCCCCCATATTCGGAAAGGCCGGAGAATTGTCCCCCTACCCCTCATCATCAATCACCACAGCCTGGGAGGCGAATCCAAAAGCGGGGCTTCCCCATTCCACTACATCCCCGGGTTTTAAATATACCGGAGGCTTCATCCCCATCCCCACGCCTCCCGGAGTTCCGGTGGAAACCACATCTCCGGGCCATAAGGTCATGAACCGGGAAACATAGGCAATCAGGCGCGGAACAGGCCAGATCAAGCCGTCCGTATTGCCGCTTTGGCGCACTTCCCCGTTCACCTTCAATTCCAGGGGAATGCCGGCTCCGTCCCCAAGTTCATCAGCGGAAATGAACGTGGGGCCCATTGGGGCAAAGCTGTCATAACTCTTTCCCTTGGTCCACTGTCCGCCATGTTCCAGCTGGTTGGCCCTTTCCGAATAGTCGCACATCAGCGTATAGCCGCTGATAGCCCGCGCGGCCTCCTCCGGGGAAGCGTTTTTCAGCACCTCCTTAATCACTACGGCCAATTCAATCTCATAATCCAGCTTGTCGCAGCCGGGCGGATACAAAACGACATCGCTGCAGGAAGTAATGGCGGAAGGCGATTTCAGGAAAACAGCCGGTTCCTGTACGGAATCCCCGTCAAACTCCTTCGCATGGTCTGCATAGCTCTTTCCCAGGCACACCAGCTTGGAAGGGGAACAGGGCAGCGCGGTATCAATCGTCCATTCAGGGTCAACAGCTTTGGCGGCGGTATTATCCAGAAACGCGGCAATGCGCTTTATTTCCTCCCCGCAGGATCCCGTTTCCCCGCAAATGCAGGCATCCACCTCGGCAAGCACGGAGTCCGCCGCCAGGTATTCTCCGCGGCTTTCGCTCCACAGAGCCATGACGCGCTCCGCCCGGTCATTCAGGTAAAATCTGATCTTCACCCTTCCATCCTACAAAGCTCCTCCTTTTAGGCAAAGGGAGGTTCCGTCATTCTTTGCTCCGGAGGTTCTCTTCCGCCGCCCGGACGCTCTGTGAAAGCATGCAGCGCGTAGGGCTTGCGTTACCGGAGCAAAACATTATCATGCCACCGCTTAACATCATTAACCTATGTCCGATCAAATCTATTTTTTTGACACTACCCTGCGCGATGGAGAACAATGCCCCGGAGCATCCATGAACCTACGCGAAAAGCTGGAAGTGGCGCGGCAAATGGAACGGCTGGGCATGGACGTGATTGAAGCCGGCTTTCCCTGCATCTCCGACGGCGACTTTGAAGCCGTGCACACCATCGCCCGCGAAATCAAAAAATGCCGCATCGCAGGGCTGGCCCGCTGCGTGAAGGCGGATATTGAAGCGGCGGCCAGGGCCCTGGAACCCGCCGGGGAACGCGCCCGCATCCACATCTTCCTGGCAACCAGCAAGCTGCACATGCAGTTCAAATTGAAAAAAGCGGAATCCGAAATTCTGCGCATGGCGGCGGAAGGCGTATCCTATGCCAAGCAATTCGTGCAGGATGTGGAATTTTCCCCGGAGGACGCTTCCCGCACAGACCTGGATTTTCTGACCAAAGTCGTGGAAACAGTCATCGACGCCGGCGCCACGACCGTCAACATTCCGGATACTGTGGGCTACACTACTCCGGACGAATTCTACCGCATCATCCGCCACCTGAAAGAAAATGTGCCGAACATCGGCAAAGCCGTCATCTCCGTGCATTGCCACAATGACCTTGGGCTGGCCGTAGCCAACTCCCTGGCAGCCGTCCGCGCCGGAGCCCGCCAGGTGGAAGGAACCATTAACGGCATCGGCGAACGCGCCGGAAACGTGGCTCTGGAAGAAGTCATCATGGCCCTGCGCACCCGCGCCGGGCAATTCGGAGACGTCACGGACAACATCAACACGAAGGAAATCGTCCGCACTTCCCGCATCGTGGCCCGCATGAGCGGCATGCAGGTGCAGCGGTCCAAAGCCATCGTGGGGGAAAACGCTTTCGCCCACTCTTCAGGCATCCACCAGCACGGCATCCTCAACTGCCGGGAAACCTATGAAGTCATGGATCCGCAGGCGGTCGGCTGGGGCGCCACGGAACTCCCGCTCACCAAGCATTCCGGGCGCGCTGCCGTCAAATCCAGGCTGGAACAGCTGGGCCATGTCCTCACGGAAGAGGAAGTCAACACCGTCTTTGAACGCTTCAAGAAAGTGGGCGACTCCAAAAAATTCGTTTATGATGATGATCTTTCCGCCATTGTGGACGACTCCCTGCATGCCTCCACCGGCCTATGGGAACTGGACTTCCTGCAATTCGTGGCGGGCAGCCACGCGCGTCCCACGGCTACGGTGGGACTGCTCAAGGAAGGCAAGAAATTTGAAGACAGCTCTACAGGCAACGGCGCCGTGGATGCCGTCATCAAGGCTATTGAGCGCATCACTAAGCGCAAAGGCACGCTGAAAGGCTACAGCGTCAACGCCGCTTCCGAAGGGAAGGACGCTCTGGGAGAAGTCACGGTTCATGTGGACTTCGGCCAGCCCAAGCCCATCGTGGGCAAGGGAGCCTCCACGGACGTCATTGAAGCCTCCGCCCGGGCCTACCTGAACGCGGTCAACCGCTCCATCCGCATGGAAAACATGCCTCAGCCCAACAATCTGGACGCAGGAGCCATCTGACCCGGAGCGCCCCGGTACGCATGCGCGAACGGGGCGCACCTCCGCACGGCGTCCGCAGGACAGCTCCTATGGCTTGCTTTTCTCCTGCTTCCGTGCCATAAATTCCAAGCCTTTTACACCGTACAACCCCATGAAAGCAACACTACTCCTTCTCTGCCTGGCGTGCAGCGCGCTGGCAGCTCCTCCAACCAAAAAACAGCCGGAGCCGGCCAAACCGCTGCCTCCGCTGGAAAAAGCCACCATTGCCATTGACGGCCACCCGGAAAGCGTGGCTGCGGACGCGGAGGGCAACATCTACTTCACCTGCATCGGCGCCAAACTGGCGCCCACGGAAAAGGACAAGGACGGCTACCTGGGCGTTATCCCGCACGGCTCCACGGAACCTAAAAAGATCACGGACGTGGACACCCTGGACGCTCCCAAGGGGCTCCTGTACCAGGACGGCTTCCTGTACTGCACGGATGTGGACATGGTCTACAAGATAGACGCCAAAACCGGCACCATTGAGGGGTATGTGGACCTGTCCCCCTCCCGCATGAAATTCCTCAACGACCTGGCGTTCATCAACGGCAGGCTCATGGTCTCCTCCACGGATACCGACCAGATTTTCTACGTGGACACGAACACCAGTTCCTACGGGGAGCTGGTCACCAAGCAGCCCATCTACAAGCCGAACGGCCTGGCCTGGGACCCGGAAAGAAAAGTCATCTACCTCTGCGAATACGCCACGGATGAAAAAGGCAAGCCCAGCGGCCGCCTGCTCTCCATCAACCCCGTCTCCCGGGAAGTCACGGAACTCTCCAAGGAACGGGGGCAATACGACGGCCTGGTGTACCGTGACAACGCCCTTTACTACAGCGACTGGTCCAAGGACAAAAAACCGGAAGCCATCCGCAGGCTGGACCTGAAAACGGGGCGTTCCGCGCCGGCAGCCACCGGTCCCATTGAAGGCGCGGCGGACTTTATCCTGTATGACTCCATGATCGTGGTTCCGGGCATGGCGGAAAAGAAAATCCACATCATGCCCATCGGCGGGAAAAAATAAACCGGGCGGTTCCGCTCTTCAACTCCCCTCTCCGGGCCGCCGGCGGGCATTTCCCGCGCTGGCGGCCTTTTTCAATTTACGGCTTGAAGTACACGTGGGGATGCGCTTAGTTAATGGGGATATGAGCAAGATTTCAGACCAAATCATGGAAGGGATGAAAACCGCCATGAGAGCAAAAGACTCCGTCACCCTCAACACGCTGCGCGCCCTCAAGACGGCTCTGACGAACACGGCCATCGCCAAGGGAGGCCTGGGAACCCAGTTGGAGGAAGCGGAAGAACTGGCCGTGGTCCGCAAGCAAATCAAGCAGCGCGAAGACTCTACGGAACAATTCCGCTCCGCCGGACGCCCGGAACTGGCCGACAAGGAAGAAGCGGAAATCGCCGTCCTCAAGCAATTCATGCCTGCTGAACTCACCGCAGAGGAAACGGAGGCCATGCTGGAAGCCGTCCTGAAGGAAACGGGAGCCTCCACCAAAAAAGACATGGGACAGGTCATGAAACTCATGCAGGAACGCACCGCCGGCAGGGTCAACGGCAAGGAACTGGCCCGCATGGTGTCAGCCAGACTATCATGAAATGCTGTGCCGCCATCATTGTAGCGGCCGGGTCCTCCCGGCGCGCCGGATTTGACAAGCTGCTGGCCCCCCTGCACGGCGTCAAGGTGCTGGAACGCAGCATCCGGGCCTTTGCCAACTGCCGGGAAATCACGGAAATCGTGGTCGTCTGCCCGGAAGAGCGCTTCCGCGCCATTGATGCTGCGGACCTGGAGACGGAAATACCCGTCACCCGCGTGGACGGAGGAGCGGAACGGCATGAATCCGTTCAGAACGGCCTGGCAGCCCTTCTCTACACGCCGGAACTTGTGGCCGTGCACGACGGAGCGCGCCCCCTTATCACGGTAGAGCAAATCTCCCGCTGCATCCAGACTGCCAGGGAATGCGGAGCGGCCGCTTCCGCGCATCCCGTGACGGACACCTTGAAGCGCGCGGACGAAGAACGCTTCACCCTGCCGGAGCAGGTGGACCGGGACGGCCTGTGGTGCATGGAAACCCCGCAGGTCTTCCAATACCCGCTCCTGCTGGATGCGTATGTGGAAGTCACGGAACGGAACATGCAGGTGACGGATGAAGTAACCGCCCTGCAGCTCATCGGCCATCCCACGCGGCTGGTGCACAACCATGAGCCAAATCCCAAAATCACCTGGCCGGAAGATGTCTCCCGGGCTGAAACGCTGTTGGAACTCAAACACCTCCGCAAAGACTCATGACCGGCCTTCTGTGTACAGAACCCCGCGCCGTCCTCATTCTGGGAACGGGCTACCTGGGAAAAGCGCTGGCGGAGAGCCTGCGGAAAGCCGGTCACACGGCCCTTACGGCGGACATTGACGCACAGAAAGCCATTTATGAAGCGGACGTCACGGAGAGAGCCTCCATGCACAGCCTGGCCGCCCGCATCCCCTCCCCCCACATCATCGTCATGTGCGCCAGCACGCGGGGAGGCTCAGAGGAAGCCTACCGCAGCCTCTACATCCGCGGAACGCAGAACACGCTGGAAGCCTTCCCCGGAACGCCGGTCATCTTCTGCTCCAGCACCTCCGTCTATGGCATCACGGACGGACGCTGGATCACAGAGGAACATAACGTCTACCCCGCCTCCGGAAAAAGCGGCCTCCTCATTCAGGCGGAACAGGCGGTTCTGGCCGCGGGAGGCACCGTCGTCCGGCTGGGAGCTCTCTACGGGCCGGACCGCTGCGTGCTCGTCTCCCAATACTGCAAGAAGGGCGCGGCCCTCCCCGGAAACATGGACAGGTGGATCAACTACATCCACCGGGATGACGCCGTGGCCGCCCTGCACCTGCTCTGCACGCTCCGGGAACCGCCCACCGGCATCTACAACCTGACGGACCGCACCCCCATGCAGCTGGGAGAAATTTACTCCTACCTCTCCGGACTGCTGGGCATGCCCGCGCCACAGCCCGAACCGCTCCAGGCGGAAGCGCGCCGCGGCTTTTCCAGCCAGAGAATCTCCTGCTCCCGCCTTCTGGCCCTGGGCTGGGAGCCGCTCTACCCAAGCTTTGCGGACGGCGTGCACAACGTGCTGGAAGCGCTGGAAGCGGGGGGAGAATAAACTCCCGCCGCCGCTTCTTCTCTTCATGCCCAAGAAAACGCTCCGGGCAGGCATGAAAAAGAGAGAGAACAAACGCAGGACGCATACCGGAACAGGCGAGGCGCCCGGCCAGCCTCCCCGCCAGTCTTTGACTCTCCCCTTTCTTGACTTGCCGGGCGCGAACAGGCAAAATCCTGCGCGCAATGCGTATCATCACAGGACTTCAACCCAGCGGCAAGCTGCATGTCGGCAACTACTTCGGAGCCATGGAACCAGCCGTCCGCATGCAGGAACGCGGAGAATCCTACTACTTTCTGGCGGACTACCACGCCATGAGCACCGTTCACGACGCGGAGACCCTGCGGGAAAACTGCAAAAACCTGGCGACGGACTTTCTGGCCGTGGGCCTGGACCCTGGAAAATGCGTCTTCTTCCGCCAGTCCTCCGTGCCGGAAGTCAATGAACTGGCCTGGATACTCGGCACCGTCTGCCCGGTGGGCCTGCTGGAACGCTGCCACTCCTACAAGGACAAAATCGCCAAGGGGTTCTCCCCCAGCAACGCCCTCTTCACCTACCCCGTCCTCATGGCGGCGGACATCCTGATGTATGACTCCGACCTGGTGCCCGTAGGCAAGGACCAGAAGCAACACCTGGAAGTCACCCGCGACCTGGCAGGCAAAATGAACGAACAATTCGGCGAAGGCACCTGCAAGCTGCCGGATGCGCTCATTGCGGAAAGCACGGCCATCGTGCCGGGGCTGGACGGGCAAAAAATGAGCAAAAGCTACAACAACACGCTCCCCATCTTCGGTGAGGAAAAAGCCGTCCGCAAGCTCATCATGAAAATCCCCACGGACTCCACCCCTGTGGAAGATCCCAAACCCACGGAAGGCTCCGTCATCCTGCAGCTCTACAAGCTCTTCGCCTCTGCGGAAGGCTATGAAGACATGGTCCGCGACTTCAAAAACGGAGGCTGCGGCTATGGCGACTTCAAAAAACGCCTCTTTGACGCCTACTGGGAATACTTCCGTCCCGCGCGCGAACGCAGGGCGGAACTGGAAGCCAACCAGGACTACGTGCACCGGACGCTGGAAGAAGGGGCCCGCAAGGCGCGGGAAACGGCCTCCGTAGTGCTGGACAGGGTGCGCCGGGCCGTGGGCCTGATCTGAACCGGGAATGGAATGCCGGGAGAACCGGGGACAGCACACGTTTTTTAGTGGCATGGAAAAGCACGGAATGTTATACAGGAAGATATGAAGAATATTCTGGTAGCCATTGATTTCTCCAACGCCACGGACGCCGTCATTCATCAGATCGGCAAACTGGCTTGCCCCAACGACAGCATCATCCATCTGCTCCACATTGTGGAACCCAGCATCTGTTATGAAGTCTCCGGCGTGCTGCCGGATGAAGTGCCTGTCCCCGTGATGGACCAGACGGAGGAAAACGAAGTCATCTCCATCGCAAAAAACCATCTGCAAAAAACGGCGGAAAAACTCTCCCGGCTGACGGACGCAACCATCATCCAGGCTGTGGAAGACGAATTTGAAATCAGCGAAGCGGTCATCAACTATGCTGAAAAACACCACATTGACATGATCGTGGTGGGCAAGCACAACCACGGCTTCCTTTCCACCGTCTTTCTGGGCAGCGTAGCCAGCTCCGTCATGCGGAAATCCCCCGTGCCCGTGCTGGTGGTTCCCGTCACCAAGGAAGAGCAGTAAAAACCGCCATCCGCACCAGTCCCGTCCCACTTCATGATTACCATACTCTTTATAGGCGATGTGGTCGGCGAACCTGGCCGCACCGCCGTGAAGCACATGCTGCCGGAACTCAAAAAGGAGCATGGGGCGGACTTTGTCATCGTCAACGGTGAAAACGCGGCCGCAGGGCGCGGCATTACGCCCCGTCTGGCGCAGGAACTGCTGCATGCGGGAGTGGACGTCATCACGACGGGGGACCATGTATGGGACCAGGCGGAACTGGCTCCTTGGCTGGACTCCGAACCGCGCGTGCTGCGCCCCGTCAACTACCCGCAGGGGACACCGGGACACGGAAGCGTGGTGGTGGAAACGCCCAGGGGAAAAATAGCCGTCATGCAGGTGCAGGGACGTTCCTTCATCCAGCCGCCGCTTGAAAACCCCTTCCTCATCTCGGAAGCGGAAGCCAAAAGACTCAGGGAGGAAGAAGGCGTGCAGGTCATCTTTGTGGACATGCACGCGGAAACCACCAGTGAAAAAATCTCCACCGGCTACAATCTGGACGGACTGGTCTCCGCCGTCATCGGAACGCACACCCACGTGCAGACGGCGGATGAAACCATTCTGGAACACGGCACCGCCTACCTGACGGACGCCGGCATGTGCGGCCCCGCCGTCGGGGTGCTGGGCCGGGAACGGGAACCCATTATCCAACGCTTCCGCACCTCCATGCCGGCCAAATTCCCTGTGGCGAACTGGCCCGTGCGCCTCTGCGGAGCCGTCGTGCAGGTGGATGAAGCCACCGGGAGGGCCCTCAACATCGCCCGCATCAGCAAAATCGTGGAAAAACCGGCCTCCTGACCATGCAGACTGCCACCGCCTTCCTCTTATCATGCCTGTTGACGGCGCTCTGCGGATGTTCCGGACACAACGGAAACGCCGTGAGGGACTACCAAAACATGGCCCACAGGGAAGGCTGGCATCGGCTTCCCGCATCCTGCTTCCTCACACCGGACGGACAGCCGGCGCTCCAGTACAGCCTGCTCCGGCAGCATCCCTCACTCACCCTCACGGAAAAGCGGGATAACCGGCAGCCCGTCACCCTCTCCTGGAACAACGGAAAACTGGCCGTAGCATGCAGAAATACGGCTGCCATCGCCATGCCCTCCTGCGGACGCATGGTCCTCTTTACCGTCCGGCAGGACGGCATCGTACGCTACCAGGATAAAAAAGACGGCATCCCCCAGCAAAACGGGGGTGGATGGGACATGCTGATTGCTGTGCATGGAAACACCTGCCTCATCTGCTGGAACCGGGGCGCAGGCCTTCCCGCCTCCTGCCGCCCGGAACAAACGGCTTCCCCCCGCTATTATATCTTCACGATGGAAAAACGGAAGGGCCCTCTGGCACCCGTCTTCTCCTTAATTCCCCACTCCGGCTCAAACACGCAGCCATGAACTATGAAGCCAGATTCGGCGGCATAGGCCGCCTGTATGGAAGGAGCGGGCTGGACATCCTCAGGAACTCCCGCATGGCCGTCGTCGGCATTGGCGGCGTGGGTTCCTGGGCGGCGGAAGCCCTGGCGCGGTCGGGCGTCGGCGCCATTATCCTGATGGACCTGGACGACCTCTGCATCACCAATACCAACCGGCAAATCCACGCTCTGGAAACCACGATCGGACAATCCAAGACGGAAGCCATGGCCGCCCGCCTCCGGCAAATCAACCCGGAGGCGGAAATCATCTCCATCAACAGTTTCTACACGGCCTCCAATGCGGAAAAACTGCTGGAGACGAAACCGGACGTTATCATTGACGCCATTGACTCCCTGATTCCCAAGGCCCATCTTATTGCCTCCTGCTACCGCAGCAAACAGCCGCTGGTCACCTGCGGCGGCGCGGGAGGACGCGTCAACCCCGCAAAAATAGAAATAGGCGACCTCTCCCGCACTAAGGGAGACCCCCTGCTCTCCAGCCTGCGCTACAAGCTCAAAAAAGACTACGGCCTACCGCTGGGGGAAAAAGCCCGGAAACTGAAAATCCCCTGCGTCTTCTCCCAGGAAACTCCCGTCTACCCCACCTGCGACGGAGAAACCTCCTGCACGCGCGACCCGGAATTCCAGGGGAAAATGGGCTGTGACTCCGGATTCGGCTCCATCACCCACATCACGGGCACCTTCGGCTTCTTCGCGGCTTCCGCCGCCATTCAAACGCTCTTAAACAAGAAAAAAACACCATCACAGCCATGAACAAACTCCTGCTTCCCCTGCTGGGGGCCGTCCTCCTTCCCGCATTGACCCAGTGCAACTCCCTGGAAAAAGACATCGCCGGCATCAACGCCCGCAATGCGGAAATCGCCCGCGAACCCAGGGGCAACTACTTCGTCGGCCGCCGTTACCATGTGCCGGCAACGCGTTTCTGGGGGTACCTGCGCCAGCCGGGCCAGACCTGGAGAACGGCCCAGCTCGTCATCATGGATGAAAGCTCCTGCCGGACTCCGGACCGCCTGCCGGAATACGCCGGGAGCCCGCGCTACGCCTATGATAACAACTATGAATACAGGGTCTACGGCAAGTACACGGGCAAATACGGCTACGAGCCTAACTCCAACCTGAGGCTGCCCATCTTCAAGCCGACCAGGTTTGAAGCTGTCAGCACCGATCCCGGCTGGCTCTTCAAACCCTCGGAAAAATATGACACCAAGGCCGTCACCCTGCGCCCGGCCATCATGCCCGTGGCTACCTCCCTCCCGGTCCGCTAAGAAAATCCCTCTTCAAAAAACGGAATCGAAAGGATAAAAAAGAAGAAAAAGCTTGATATCTTCGTTCCTCTGCGCTAAAAACTCCCCGCCTTAAGGCACCCATGCTCGGGTGGCGGAATTGGTAGACGCGCTAGACTAAGGATCTAGTGTCGATAAGACGTAGGGGTTCGAGTCCCCTCTCGAGCACCATATAACCTTCTTTAAGTTAATTACTTAGAGATGGTTACTTGTTTTTGGGAGAGAGGAGCCAAAAATTTTATTTTTTGACGAATTGGGGGACATTCAGGGGACATACTTGTTGTCGAAAAGCATTGTAAAATAAGAAGAAAATACTCTTTTCTCTAGATGAAAATCTACACTAATTTGTAGCTGTCTACAATGTAATGACGAAGAACCCAATTTCTTGGGTTATCGGAGATATTCAATTATCTTTGCTCCATGTACTCAAATCGTACATAGCTCTCTCGAATAGATGATAGTTTCCGGGTACCCATGTGGCTTGGACACTCGGGAACCAACATGACGGAAAAGCACTACCGGGAAGGCGTTCGTGCTGCCGAAGGCAAAGCATGGTTCAATGTGTTGCCGGAAGAAACAGGTCATCAACATGCTGTTTTTGTTGATCTCCATCTTCAGATGTAGTAATCGATTTCTGTTGTCCGTTAGTCGCCATCGAGCGCAGGACTCCTTGACTCTCTCAAGCGTTTCATTGGGTTTTCTATAAACCCGGGACGTACAAGGAATGGTGGTCTAGCTCCTCATACCAGTTCTTTGAGTTCCACCTCCAGCGAGTTCGCCGGGGTTCCACGACAGGGGCATTTTTCATATTACTTAATAAGGTTAATTGTCCTGCGTTCTTGATGAAGGCAGGCACTCCGGCATAGCCGGGAAGGAGACTCGCTGAGTCTCATCACACTTGAACGGGATATCCAAACGAGATCCCTCAACTTTACTTTAACACCCCTTCAGCACAAGTACCTGAAGGCACCATTTTACCACCGAAACCTATTCCAGCTTCACAATCAACAATGAATAATTCTGCTATATATATTACTGTAGGTAATCCGTACCAAAATTCATCAGAAGTTCCTCTTACCCACGAAGACGCAATTCATGAATTAGCCAAAGATGCTTTCACGCTAAACGGTATCACCTCTCTTCCCAGAATCACTGTGGACAAGATGGTTTTTTCTGCTACTTACACATTACAAATCGACCCTGCATTTTCGACCATTCAAGAGAAACACTCCATTCTCAAGCATTTGGTCGAGACACTCAGTAGCTCGACCAACTGGAAGGAAAATACGCCCTATCCAAGGGGACTAATATACGGAGGATACTCCGACATTGAGGAAGAAGAAAAGGCATCACGAAAGCCACGTTTTAGTGAAACGAGTATCAGGAAAATTGGTTACAAGGTACATCCAAGAAAAGATTATCAGCCTTATTACTGCACAGGACGATTCCCGGATAAATTTTCCTTTATCTCACCAGCAACTCTGGCGGAACCAGCAAAGCCTGATACATTAACTAAACAGCTTCATCTCCCGGTAGAAGATGAGAAAAGCTTCGATCAAGGCCATTTTTACAACTATATGAATATTTGGATAAAGACGGCGCCATTATACACTGCGAGCTGAAGTGGACAGTCAACATATTCTGCAACCCGCAAAGATCACTTTACCATCACCCGGAGCTTTCGACAGAATGGAGTAATACGCCAGAGGGAGTAATACGTTCGTTCTACAGGAATCCTGAGATCAAAGCAAACAAGGACAACATCATTCCCGGAGACATGAATCAGGATATCTTTATCCAAGGGATGAAGAACACATGTGCTGGAGTATTGCGAATTGCCCACGAATCTTTGGTTCATGCTGTTAATGAAACTCGGATGAAGGAATTCGTGTGTGATGGCTATTTATCTTGGGAGAGCTCTTTGTCTAGTGGTGACATCAAGCTCGTTGAGACAGACTGGGCATTTCCCTGCAATGATGCTCCCTGTTTTATTTCAACCTTGCGCAAAGTGTTAAAGTCGACTGGGAAAAAAGTTACATCCCGAGATTACGGGAAAAACAATGCTACTGACGAACCTCGAAATGCGGTTGTCGCCTACTGCAAAAGAGGAGTAGAGCTGTCTATTTACGCAGAAAGCTTGAACATGATCCGTGCAGAGCTGCGACAAAAAGGAAAAACAGGACTTAATGCGTACAGGATAGGCGGATGTTCTATGGCAACATATGTTAATCCGCCTGTTTTTGAAGCACTCATGGAAAGAGTTTTTTCTGGCAATGAGGTCAGCACATCATGCATTGAGTAAGATAATAGACAGTATCCCTGCTTTTGAATTTAAGGATCCACAGGAAGATCCTAGTGGATTCATCGCTTGGATGTGGCAAAGTGAGCCCAGAGAAAAGCATCAAGAAACCGTGCAGGAAATTATCAAATGGTCCATATCTGGATGTGACCTTCACACTAGCAGTCTGTCGAAGAAGGCCCAAAATTTATTACGTCGCCTCGCTGCTAAAAAAGCACTTCTTAGTTAGATCAAAAACATTCTATCCTCTCTTCTAATCCTGAGCTCAATAACTGTAAGACATAGCCTTCCGGGGCAGGCATACGCCTCAACGGTTCAATGCTACGATACGGGTCTCATGGTTACAGCCGAGCGAAGCCACCATCCCAAGAACCCATGAATAATTCTCCCATCGACGTATTCATTGACCTGCCTTCCTCCCCGGGGCCTGTACCAGCAGGCAGGCTATGGGCGCACTTTCACCACGTCACGCAACACGCTTTTCACGTAACGCACCCATCAGAAGATAAAAAAATTGCATGCCCCCGCCAGGAACTCACACGAAAGCGCAAGTTCCTGGCGGCTATAGCTGATTATCCAAACGCCGGAGTTAGTATTCTGGCCGGGGCAGCAGTGCCTTCTTCCTCTCGCGGCTGAACCGGAGTCACCATAGGCACTTCGACAGGAGGTTGCGCCGGGGCAGCGGTTGCCTCGTCTGCGACAGCAGACTCGACAAGCTCTTCTGACCTTGCCTTGTCGACTTTTTCGCTGTGTAAGACGACAAGCGCTCCCTGGCGCCCTTGACAAGTCCTCAGGATGACTTGACGCCTTTATAGACACCTCCCTCCATCTTATGGCTTACATGGCGTGTGACCTCACACGCAATAAGAGCCATCACAGAGGCAGTGACGATACTGGCTTCGACAACATTCGTGATGCTGTCCGTAACAGGATATTCGGATTTCGTATTCATGATCTTGGATAAATGATTCGAGTATAATTACTCTCATCAAGTATACATAGCACGAAAACGCCTGTAATTTCACAAATAAAAAGCCCCGGCTCGAAAGTCGGGGCTGCTCTATGAATATATAGGCAATGGAAGTTATTCTTCGTCGTCAACAACGGTGAGTCCAAGCCCATGAGGTCCTGCCGGATTTCCATCCGGAACAGGGTAAGCCGCCACAGCCTTTGGCGTCGGCGCAGGCGACATCTTATCCTCCGGTTCTTCCTCCTCAAGGCCGGCCAGGGCCTCTTCATCGGTCGGATTGCGGAACTCCTTGAGCAGGTCGCGCATGATCTTCACACGGTAAGCGCAAGGCATTCCGAGGATGTTCGTATTGCCTACCGTGATGATGCAGCCGTGTTTGGCGACAAAACGGATATCCTGGGCGTACTCCCGCAGAGCGTTTCATCCAGCCGCCTTACCTGATGGGAAAGACTGTAGATGGACATAAATTAACACAATATGCTGATATTGTATCAATTATATATAACGCGCAGAATTTCCGTTTTACAAAGAGGTCAATTGGGCCGTCCATTGTGTGATCCGTATGACAGAAATGCATTGTGAAATAAGGGTAAAAACGGCCTGAAAGTGTACACACTTTGTACCCAGGTTGGGGTCGTTTCATGAAATTGACCACTTCCCCATCAAAAACAAGAAACCCTCTCCAAGCTATTTACTTGAAGATGGTTATTGTTGGTGTACCTGAAAGAATTCGACTCTGTACTCCTTTCAGACCAGAGTTTACTTGGCAGATTTCCGAATTGACCTATCTGCGAGGTGAAGCTGCAGAGGAAACGAATTAAAGAGTATCGCCGAACGCTTCTCTGAAATTTGTTTTCACAGGAGCCTTGATTCCTCCGGGGTTTGGTTGGGTAATCTGGTTGTTGGATGGTGGGGTATAAGTACCTGTATGTTGGGCAATCATATTCTTCAATGTCTTATTCACAGAATGCTGTGAAGCAGCACTCAGCAATGAAAAATCCGGAGTCCATGTTCCGTCAGATTGTTTGGTAAAATGGCCGCGAACAAGGATGCCGCTCCCCACAAGACGAGAATCAAGCATAATGGTTTGAGCGATATCAGCTTCATGTACGATATCTACGAGGCGTTCTTCATGAATAATTCCAATTTTACCGGGAAGGCCAATGGGATTGACTGTATAGCCTTTGAGTCTGGAGGAAGATATGTGTCTAAGGTGTCTAAGCACATATTGAACAGTGGCTCCTCCCAGAGAATGCCCGACAAGAATAAACTGGTGTTTGGGATATTTTCCCAGAAGTTCGCGAGTAACTCGTAAGGCTACTATAAAGCGCCCCATGTGTTCCAGCTGCTCATCAGAAAAAATCATTTGCCCATCGTCCAGGGCATCGGCAAGAGTCATGCTGCCCCTGAAAAGAATATAGACAGTATTCGTTATTTCAAGGTTGCCGGGATAGGGGGAATTCAGAGAACGATTCGCCTTGGCCATCAAGGCATAGGTCAATCCCTCATCGTTCAGGTTCGGTTTTTCCAGAAGGAAATATCCCTTGTCCTGCAGACGAGTTAAATCATTGCCCCAAGCGTTCGCATCCAGATAGACAAAGGAAGCCATTTCCGTCATATCAATCAATTCCTGCCGCTCCTCGTAAGGAAGAGTATGAAAGAGGGTCATGGAGTTCCAGGGCGATTTGTCTACTACTTCCTGTTCAAAGAGTTTGATAAAAACTCCAAAGACGATCAACATCATAGGAATGTACAGGAAAAATGCGACAAACGGCCCGAAGCTCTTTGATATGATCTGGTAAGGCAGCTTTAAGATCGTAAATGCGGTTGACCCGAAAAATTTGATTAATCGGGCAAATACGGCAAAAATACCCATAGCATTCAATTATCTGCTTCGTCCCTCTTGTTCCCGGCTGCGTTCCTTCTCTTCGAAACGTCCCTGCTTTTCTTCCCGAAAGCGATCTTGTTGAAACCGTTCACGTTCCTTTTGGCGTTCCTTCTCGGCTTCCTCATGCTGTCTGGCTCTCTCTTTTTCACGACATTCCTCCTGCCACTGACGATATTGCTCTTCCTTTGCCTCTTGAGTCTTACGTTGTTCCTCCTCCCATCTCTGTTGTTCCGTGTGGTCGTCTTCCCGGCCCTGGTTCATTTCCTTTCGATTTTCCATGCTCTCTTGCCGGGCTTTTTGCTCCATGGCTTTGGCACGATCCAGTTCCATTTGGGCTTCATGTTCCTCCTGTTTGGCCTTTTCCACCTCATTATTCAGTTCTTCAAGCTTTTTCTGATGTTCTTCGAGGCGTTCGTTGAAGGGACGTCCATCATCCGGAAAATTATCCTGATGTGCATTGCGTTTAGATTCGATATTTTTGCGTTTTTCTTCGCATTCACGTAAACGATCTTCTGCCTGTTCTCTCATTTCCATGGCTGTCTGTTTATTTTCTTGTGAAATTGTTGCTAAAATAGGGGTTGGAGGAAGCTTTTCCAGAGAACATGTGATCGCTGTAATAAGTAAGGCGTTCCGCCAGAATGGGAGGAATACCCTGGACGAAAGTGAGCACAGCTTCGCGATTCAGGCGACGAACTTCGTCTGGATTGAGAAGGTTTCGTGTAATTTCCGAAAATGATTCGCTTTCACTCTTATTTTTGACAAATTCCGTAAACTTGCCGCTTTGACTGTGAGAAACGGATTTGCTGGTTATGGTGGCCGCCCCCAGCATCTCGGAGATATACTTGGCCGTTTCGTGATCGTTAATACCGAAAAACTGCTGAATCTTGGCATTTGCCAGAAAGGTAGGCCAGTCGTGTTCATACAGTGCTTTAAGCTGGGAAAGATCCTGCCATACCATCCAGATGCTCATGCCGTATCCGGCCAGCAGACTCACCGCTTGTTTCATCATGGGCAAAGAACCCAGCTGGGCCATTTCGTCCAGCATGAAGAGAACAGAACATCCGTCTACCGGTTTCCGGCTGCACCTGGTCATCGCGGACATGGCCATCGTGACCCACAGACGAATAAGGCGCGAATAGCGTACCAGATGCTGCGGAGGAATAATCATATAAATGGAAACCCCTCCTATGTTTTTGAGATCGGCCAGGTCATACGTACCGATACCACCGTCATTCATATCCCCCAGAGATTTGCAGGCCAGCCCCGAGTCCAGGAATTCCGTGTGCTTGAGGGCATTGGATATGATGCTCTTTAATTCTTCATTGCCGGTGGAGAGGATTTCATTGCCCGCACGGCTCAGCAACCCTCCTACAGCAACCGTGTCCTGGCACATGGAATCCAGAATGAAATTCCCAATGACGTGGAAAGGTTGAGCCAGTAACTCCCGCACTTCGGACAGATGACGCAAGCGGTGCGGACCTTTCCCGCAGATAACGGCAAGAATAAGTCCTCTGAGCAGGGTACGGGCCTTGTCATCCCAGTGCGGATCCTTGGCGCCGGCATCTCGCACAATGATAGCATCGGCAATATTGGCGGCGATATCGCCCAATTCCGGATTTTGGGTGAGATAGGTAGACGTTGGTTTCCGATAGTCGACAAGGCTGTCAAGCGGGTTAATGCTGTCCGTTTCTTCCGTCATCACATGGAAAGGATCCAGACAAATGATTTCCTGACGGAACATTTTGCGGCGGAAGTCAGCCGTAATGGCGTAATTTTCCCCTTTCGGGTCAATGACCAGTACAGAGCCGGGATAGTGCAACAGATTCGGAACTACCAGACCTACGCCCTTGCCGGAACGCGTAGGGGCTACTGTAATGATATGACCATCTCCTGACCAACCCAAAAGCTGATTTTCATGTCCATTGCTGATCAGGCTGAACAAACCGGACATCAGTGACCCCATGGAAGCCTCATAGCCCTGACGTATGCCGGATACCAGTTTTTCAGGATTGACCAAACGTCCCAGCACCATGCAACGATTGGCCGGTTCCCGTTCCACAAAGTCCCGTCGAATTCGGCTGTTGATAAAACAATCCGGCGAATGTTGGAAATTGGGGAAAGTAAACAGGCCTTCCTCTGCCAAATCATGAGCATTCGCCCATCGGGCACTCCCGTAACAGTCTGTATTTTTATTGGCCATACATGTATTATTTGCTTTCCGTCACTCTCTTCTGTGAAAGAATCCACAGAAGAGGATCTTCTACGCGCAAAGCCGGCTCCTTTGTGCTGACGCCGAAGAAAAGCTTTCGAGTGAATACTTTGCAGGCTTCCATAATGTTCACATCAGCCGCTGCCACCCAACTTTCCATTTCACAACTCACCGTTTCCATTTCTTCCTGATCAAGCGAGCCCCGGTACGAGCTATCGCGGCATACCAGACGTTCGGTTGTTTTCAGTCTCCAACGGCCTGTGTAATTGATGTCCGGGCATGCCAATGCATCAAGTTTGGAAACGGCAACAGCCAGCGGTACTGCAGGACATGCACGCCCCAGCTTCAAGAGGAGACGATGGGGTTCCGTTCCGTTCAGAGGCGGCAAAACGATGTTGGTTGTTTCCAGTTCATTCCGCAGTGCTTCAACCTGCAAAGGATCCACAAGACAAACAATACCCGAAAGCGCTGTCATGAGGGCGGGAGAAAGCTTTTCTTCGGTGACTTCGGCGAATACGATCAGGCGTCCCTTGTCTGACTTTCTTTTACGAATCAGATACATGGAATTTTTGCTTGAGCCAGCATCTTGTTCCATAATCGTCCAGCCGCATATCTCACTAAGCTTGCGAAGTTGATTGATCACAGCGCGGATATAACTGCTTTTTCCTGAACCGGCCGTACCGGCAATGGCTATGATGAGCGGCTTGCCCTCTCTGTTAGCCGATATGCCCCCTTTACAAATCGGGCACGCACGGAATGACAGGATACGGTCGCAGATCTTGCAGGTACTTTTGTTATTTCTGGTGCATGAAATGCTTGAAGGCGTACCGCCGATTCCCAGCTTTTGCAAAACGGAAGGGGCGGGGGGAGGCAATTTATCTCCGCAAGAAGGTTTGAAAAACAACAACTCCTTGTCGTTGATTTGCTTGTAACAATGTGGGCAATATAATTCGCCAGCCATATGTTTATTCTATGGAAAGAGATTTGCGATTGAAAATCAAATCGTAGTGCGAGTCTTCAGATACAAAGGGCATGAAGCAATTACCGGTTGCAACCATGTTATCCGGAATGGAGACTGATGCCCGGGATTGTCCGGAGGCTTCAACTGCCAGAGCTTTCTTCCCATCCTGTCTGGAAAGAGGAAATACGCGACGAGCGCACCGTACCTCCATGGCAGGAATGCCTTTTTTGCTTTTTACTTCAAATACCCACCCTTGACCACGTTTAGCTATCCGGCAGTTCACCCTGTTCCCTCCGCCCGGAGCGGGAGAATACACGTTGCGCGGGGCAGACCAGCTTGAAGAGGACGTATGCCCCACTTGCATGAAAACGGAAAAATAATAATCCTTGTCTTCCATGACGGGAATAATGAGCTCATGTGCTTGTTCGGAGCCGTTACGTTTGGAAGTACGTATCTCATTGGCGTTCAAGTCATCCGGATTTTCAACGAATGATTTGTTTCCATAGACTATGGTCACTTCGCTGCAGCCTTCCGGCCAGGTCCATTGGAGGTATATTCGGCCTGGATTTCTGCGCAGGCGAAGATTTTGCAATCCGCCGTGCCGGCCCGTACATATGAGAGCAGTATCACCCTTGATCACCAGAGGAATGAGGAACTTCCCGCAGAGATTGATTTCTCGAAGTATGGTAACCTGGGCATCCTTGTCGGTTTCTCCGACTGTTTTGAAACGATTGGCTGTTACTATGCTGCCTGGGGTAATCGGCACTTTGTCGGAAACCATCCAGCGCACTTCATCAGCGCCGGAAGGCAGTTCCCAATGAATACGGATATCTGTTCCCAAACATTTGTAATTCCACTGGTCAAGTTCCAGTCTCGGCGGGGGAAGTTGAGGCGTACCGGAACCATGGGCGGTTAATTCGTGTCCGCTGCCATACAATACCAGCAGATATCCGTACTCCCGGCCATTGGTCAATCCGGTATCATGAAAACTGTTACTGCCTCCATCGACCGGCAGGCGTGTGCCATCATTGATGGATTCAGGTTCTCCCCCTTCTTTTCGGATGAGAGTGGCAGACCACCCTTCCGGTAATGCGCACCATGTGAGCCGGGCGCTGCCATCCCCCATGGAAACATGGAAATCCGCTTCCGGCAGCACCATGCCCTTGCCGCCCGCAAGGCCCTTTAGAATGCGCTTGTTCACTACGGCAAAAACGGCGTAGCCATATTCCACGCCAGGTTTTGCCAGCTTGTCCGTACAAGGAGAGGCCGCACCGCCGCCAAGCTCTTCTCCATCATCCGGACTAACGGGAATCCCATTGCGTTTGCGACGCAGCATGTAATTGATCGGAGTACCGTTGGCATCCGGCAGGCGGTCAAGTTCATTTCCTTGATGGCGAGCCTTGAGCCAGACGATTTCCAGCTCTTTTCCTGATGCCCGCACACTCTTGATGACCGGAGGTTCCAGCGTATCCAGCAATTTGGCTGTTCTGGCTTTTCCCAGTTCATCCAGAAGCGCACGGGCCGGCACATAATCCGGGTAGGTACGCAGAATCCCTTGTATTTCTTTCTGAGCCGTATCCAGTTCTTCACTGCTTCCCTTAAGACTATTTCCGCATTTTTCCAGACTTTCATACACTTTCCGGGCAGCATCAAAGTAGGTGCCGCACTGACGGCATTGTGGGCTTGAAGCATGAATGGGCTTTCCGCATTTCGGACACATGATACGGAATAATTCACCGCATTGAGAACATCGGCTGCTGTTGGCTTCATTTCTGGACTTGCACTTCGAGCACTCCGTGAATTGTTCCTGCCACGGGAAAGGAACCTTGTCCTTGCCCTGACAACACCGGCGGTATACCAGCCACTGCGCGTCTGCGGCATCCAGCCCCTCGGCGCATAGGGTATCGTATAACCTGGTGTAGTATATGGGCGATATGGTACCGGGTGACCCCTCCACATAGTTTGGAAAGGCAGCAAACACACGTTCGCAAATTTCCTGCCCCCGCCATGCGTAATCGTAACGTTTCTTTGATTCTTCGTTCTTGAAGTATTTGGCGCCAATAGTCGTAATCTCTACCTTAATGGTATTGATCGGATTATTGGCGGATCCACCCTTGTTGGGTTCTCTGCTCTTATCCGAATTGATTTTGAGCAGTTGCTCGGGCGAAAGAGAATTCTTGCAATTCAGATACTCATAAATACTAGCTTTTCCCGCAGCTTCCAGGCAACATTTCAATTTCTGAATATCGCGAGACGCAGAAATCAGGTATACAGGATGGCCGTTTGCCGGTTGGGGAGGGACCCTGAGAGCTTTACATGATTTGTCAACCGCCTGACTGCTGATGACAATGCCCAGTTCATCGGCAAGAGAGGAAACCGAATCTATTTCCAGCTGTACATTATTGCAGATGTTCCGGAAGATTACCCTGGAAATCTGACCGTCGACAGCGGCGTTTTGCAGGAAATTTCTGACTCGTTTTTGTTCATTCTTCAGGGCTTCTTCTGCCTGCTTTTGAAGAGATTGAGGATTTGAAAGAACCTTTTCCATCTCGGGAACGGCTTCCATCCATGTCTTCCTCAAAACATCATCCTGAGGGGCGCTGCTCCACTCGGCAGTGCATTGCTTGAGCCTGGCCAATGCGTTGTCAACATTGGTCTCCAGAGGATCGAGGGATAAATTCAGGATTTCAAAGTAATTTCTTTTTTTCATACCCGTTTCAACAGAAAATAAAGTGAGTGGAAAACTCTCAAGAGAGAAGTTATTCGATGGTAGCTCGCTCCAACTCTTTCCTCATGGCGTTCAGCTGTTCCGCCGGAATTGTACAGGCCGTCTGAACTTCTCCTTTGATTTCCTGACCGGAGGCAGGATCCCGTGAGAAGATGGTGAGCAGCCCGCTTTCATCCAGCTTGAAAACGGTTTCTATGGGAGACTCAGCCGGGAGTCCCGGTTGAATAGGCAGATTTCCTTCCCAGATGAGACGAGCGTCGTTGGGATCAATTCCTTCTCTATTGAGTTTTCTCTCTTCTTCGGGTGTGGCTGGATATTCAACCAGATTATCCACTACTTGTATATGTACGGTACTTTGATTGTCTTCAATAGTATAACTGGGCATGTTTGCTTCGACAGGCAGGTTGGTATTCCGGTAAATGAGGTTATAAATACGCGACACCTTATCGGAGTAACGGAGTAAAATTTGACCGAAGCTGCGGCTGCATACATTGGAACATGGAGTCAGTATGTTGCTGACCGCTTCCAGGGTAAATCCGCTGTCATCCGCCAACTCCTGAAGCTTCCCTTCCGTTTCCAGCGTAAATTCACCGGTATCGTCTGCTTCTAGAGTGAATCCATCTCCAATCTGTTCGCGCATCAGATGAGCCAGTGCGGAGATAGCTGCACCCTTGGCTACCGATTCGTCCGGATCATAGGAAATGGGAGTAATCCCCAATTCTCTTTCAACTGCAACGGAAACCTGAGGCATGTAGGTACTGCCTCCCACCAGAATGATTTCATCGATTCTGTTTACTCCCTTTCCCCGGGCAATATCCAGGGCGCGTTTCGTTCCACTGATTGTACTTTGAAGAAGGGATTCCGTCTCTGAATCAAATTCTTCACGTGTGATGTGGGCGTATAGTTTTTCGCCTTCGAATTTATAGGAAACCTGTGCCTCTGTACGAGATGTAAGTGTTTTCTTGGCCTTTTCAGCTAATAACTGCATATCCTGACTGGCGGCAGGGTCAGACAAGAGGTCGATTGCGCTTTCCGACGACATCTGCAAACGGTCCACCAGCATTCCTTGCATGACTTCATCCCAGTTTTTTCCACCCAAGTGATGATTGCCATCGGTACAGACTACATTCAGTCCCTTGGGGGAAACATTAATAATGGTCACGTCGAAGGTTCCTCCACCCAAATCGTAGACCAGAATATTGCGTTCTTCGGCATGGTGGTTTTGGGTGAGTCCATAGGCCATGGCGGCGGCAGTGGGCTCATTGAGTATTTCCAGAACATTGAGGCCGGCAATCTCCCCGGCCGCCTTGGTGGCTTCGCGCTCCTGATGGGAAAAGTAGGCCGGACAGGTAATAACCACATCCTGAATTTCCTGACCCAGACGCTCGGACGCATCATTCACCAGTTTACGCAGAATGCAGGCCGAGACCTGCTCCGGCCTGTAAGAACCCTTTGAACAGGAAAAGCGGTAGTTCTCCGAACCCATTTCGCGTTTAATGAAGGTACACACTTCGCCGGGACTCATGGAAGCCTCCTGCTTGGCTTCATCGCCTACGACAATTCGATCGTCATCGAACCAGACAACGGAAGGCGTCGTGCGTTCGCCTTCACTGTTCAGCAAAACCTGGGGTCGGCCATCCCTGCCCACATATGCCACACAGCTGTATGTTGTGCCCAGATCAATTCCCACGGCTATCCTGTTCATGATTTATGTTGGTTAATCGACCATCTCCAGATCGGCTACAACTTCCTCCAGCTTTTTCCGTTCTTCTTCACTGAGGACTCCTTCTACCTGGAAGGGCACAACAATTTTCTTGTCATTAGTAACATCCCGGGCAGTCAATTCGAGCCGGCCTTCAGGATCCAGCGCGAATGTTACTTCAATAGGAGCCCCTGCGGGCAAGCCGGGAGTCAATTCCATGGTTGCTTTACCAAGTTCCAGGCAACAGTCCAGATCCGCCTGTTTTCCCACAATGTTATTGGAATAGACGATGAGAGGCAGAGTGGCTGCATTAGCGGCAGAAACAGGGAAAGCTTGAGTATTGTTACAAGGAACTTCATTCTGTTTTTCGATCAGGTTGTAACAGACAAATTTACCTTCCTTGTTCTTCACCCGAATACCGATACTTTTGGAAGCCACCGTAATCATCTCGGTGTTAACCGCAGTTTCAATCGTTTCAGGTGCCAACGAAAATTCGTCTGCAACTTTCTTATTTGCCTCGTCTTCGAGTTTTCCTGTCGGGGTATCGGGATTTTTTTCCTTCAGATCTTTAAGAACCTTTTCATAAAGATCCCTGATAGCCTTATTATTCCCATAGAGGGCAGCGCCCTTGGAAACAGCATGGTTGGGCTCATACAGTTTGGGCTCTACCCTCAAAGTGTCCTTGTAGCGGCTGTTAACCATCTCCATCACCTGCGGCATATAGGTAGAACCGCCGACCAGCAGGAATTCATCTATTTTTTCCACACCTGTTTTTTCACGAGCCATGGCAATCATGGCATCCGTGAATTCTATCGTACGGTTAAGCAGAGGCTGAGTCGCTTCATTGAATTCCTCCCGAGTCACACTCACCTTGCTCTTGCTGCCGTCGCAGCAGGTAATGCGGGCAGTAGCTGTTTCTTTCTGGCTGAGACTCATTTTTGTCTTTTCCACTGTCGTGATCAAGGCAGCCCTGGTTTCCGGGTCGGCCATCAGGTCACCTGCCTCGGGGTTTTCTATGAGAAGCTTTTCAAGCAACAGGTCACGCAGAGCGGCATCCCAGTCAGCCCCCCCCAGCTTGTGATCTCCATCGGAGCAAATGACCTTTACTCCCTTGGGAGAAATCTCCACGACGGTCACGTCGAACGTACCGCCGCCCAGGTCATAGACGATGATCTGCCTTGTCTCCTGTGTTTCTCCCTGATCGTTTCCGGTTATCCCCATTCCGTAGGAAATAGCTGCGGCAATGGGCTCGTCCACAACGGCCAGTACATTGAGTTTTGCCAGTTCGCCGGCTGCTTTCGTGGCCATGCGTTCGGCTTCATTGAAATAGGCAGGGCACGTGATGACGACATCCTTTACTTCGTGGCCGCTCATTTCAGCGCCTTTCACCATGTATTTAAGAATGAGGGAAGAAATGGATTCGGGAGAATGTTCCTTATCCAGGAAAGTTTTACGCCAGGTTGTTCCCATTTCACGCTTGATCAGGTGGACAAAGTTATCCGGATCGGTATAGGCGGATTCCTTGGCACCTTCCCCGACGACAATACCGCCATCTTCAAAGAAGACGGCGGAAGCTGTAATGGAACCGCCGTCCGGGTTATTGATGATTTCAACATTGCCGCTGTCGCCCACATGGGAAATGGCGGAATACGTGGTACCCAGATCGATACCGTATACTTTGATTTTAGTGTTTTCGCTCATAATGAAAATATGTGTGATGTCATGGAATGGATGGCAGAGGAAAAAGTGATTATTCCGTTGCCAGTACGTAGACGGCTACTTTTTCGGGGCGGATGACTTTTCCGTCTTTTTCGAATCCCCAGCGCAAAGAGGCCTGAATGGTTTTGGCCAGGGAAGGATCGTCGGTCACAACGGTCTTGAGTACGCTGTGGCGTTTGTGATTGAAAGCGGCCCCTGCTTCGGTACGAAAGGAATCGATGTCGTTGTTTTCGAGCAGGTCGCGCAGGTCTTCGGCATGGGCCAGGACCAGTTTCTGGAGCTTGGCATAGTTTTCCGGAGTGGCTTCCAGAGCGCTGTAATGTTCGGCGCTTCGTTCCGCACCGTCGATCTCAGCAATAAGATCCATCACGATAGCCTTGTTGAGTTTTTCATGTATTTCACGGCGGTAGGCATCGAGTTCCTGATATTGCCTGTCAATGATTTCCTTTTTGGAGGCGTCATAGCGCATTTTGCTGTTGAACTCTTCCTGAAGGCTGGATATTTGCGATTGCAGGGTGGTCAGGATATTCAGTATGGGAGTCTGGTCAGCTGTCGCCTGGTGAGGGGTTGGCTCTTCAATGACGGACTGAGGAGAAGAATCCGGGGCAGCTTCCGGAGAGGATTCCAATTCAGGGCTTGTCTCCGAATGAGTATCTGACGCAATTTCCTCCGGCACGGCTGCAGGAACAGACTCTGGTGAGGATTCCGCTTCAGCATCTGATCCGGTTTTGCTCTCCGGTGTGAATTCCTGCCGCAGCTCGACTTCGGAGACGGGGCCTTCTTCCGGCTCCATTTCCTGTGGAGATTCCGGTTGATCCTCCTGCTCCGAAGCGGTTTCCGGAACGGAAGAACCTTCCATACCGGAATTTTCTATTATGATATTTTCTTCAGCTGATTCAAATATGCATTCGCTGATGCAGTCTTCTGGATTATTCTGGTTAGTCATGATGGTGGTGTATGAATTGATGGAGAGGGAAAGATAAGTGCGGGATCAGGCGGGAATATTTTGTAACAGCCATTTGGCGAGAGCGTAAACGCCGGGACATTCGTTCAATTCCTGGTCGCTGGAGGAGATGGAAAAAAATGCCGTATTTCGGAAAAGATCGGCTTTTCCGAGAACATCAGCCCATTGAAGGTCATGAAGGAAATGACGGCAGGCGGCTTGATCCGCACCGGCATCAAGCTCACATGCTCCATCAAAGGGAAGAATCTTGCCATTCGACCGGATGACCACGGCGCATTTAAGCTTTTGCAATCTTGCTTTGTAGGCCGTGCTCATCAGTTCATGCCACTTGTCGAAGGCTTGTGCAAATGAGGCGCTGCCAGCCGTTTCTTCCACCACAAAAACGGCGCCTTGCAAAAGAGAGTAGAAGGGCATGGCATCCAACGAATTAATAGAGGCCGCATCGCTTCCTTCGAAATCGCAAATTTGCAGGCAAAGCGCAGGTTGTTTGTCGTTTCTCTTGCGGCTGAGCAACAATTCGATGTAGTTGTATCTGGGTTGAGTGCAGGTGGAATTGATGCGAGGAGTATCGTACGCGTACCACCGGGGTACGGATACGTTTCCCAAGGCTGAAACAAGGGCTCGCAAAAGAGAAGTCCTTGTTGTATCCGAACCGGCTACACAGGTGACAGGCAGCATGCGGACCCCATTTTCATTCGTTTCTTCGCTGGAAAAACGGGAAGTTTGCAGTTTAAAGAAAGATAGAGGAAGAATGAAGAGTGCGGACAGGAGAGCATATGCAGCCAGAACAGCCAGAGAAACGATCGGGCGCATGATGTAGACTTCCACCATGGATACCAGCCTGACCAACAGGTTTCCCTGAGCAGATAGCTCCCGGTAAACCTTGACAGGGGCAACGATGCTGGCTTTACCGGCTCCCAGAAGTGTTTGCGACCAGATTTGCAGAGCAGTGTTCAGTCCCTTGCTTCCGGCATATTTATGGCGTGTAATACGGTTGATCGAGAGAATATTGGACAGAACCATTCCCAATACCCACAGACTGTATCCTGCGTAGAAACCGTACTCGATCGAGATATCTGCCACTCTGCGCGTTTCCTCCTCCAGATAACCGGAGATGATAAAACTATACAGCAACGAACCACCGATAAGAAGAACAAAGGCGAGACGGCCAAAGTTGATGTTGGACGGTTTATTCATGTACCGTTATCACGTAGGAGACAAACGTAATGAGGAAGCTGGCTACATATTTCCCAGTTCTGCCTCAATATCTTTGATTGCCGCGTTGATCGATTCCTTATCCTGTAGTGAGGAAGAGGCTTCCTTGCGGGCTTGCAACTCGTTACGTTTTTTCAGAAGATCGTTTCGAGTATTAGCGTAACTACTTGTCGTCTTTTTTATCTTATTGTATGTCGCTTGTTTGATCGACTGTTCCGACAGTAGACTTTGACGGCGCTCCATAGCCTTATCGGGAGACCAGAAAATACCTCCTTGGGTGGGATCTCCGGTAGTGCTGCAGGAGGAGAGCAAGGAACAAGCGACAACAAAAACGCTTGTTAGACAGAGGTGATTGTTCGTATTCATAAGAAAGGCAGGTTCATTAAATGGGAATTTTTTCGGAAATATAAGATTCGTGTCTTACCGGGCCTGGTGGAGCCAAGCCCGGTAAATAATTTTTGACTTTTATGCAGAAAGGGTAGAAAGAGCTTTCTTGTGTTTTGCCAGAGAATTGATTTCATGACTGAGCGTGCTGATCTTGCCTCGCAGAGCGATTTTTTGATTGCCGGAAGCATTATCGGCTGCTTTTCGCGCCAGGGTTACTTCTTCATTGAGAATAGAAATGCGCTTATCTACTTCCCTCGTCATTTTTTGTGATTTTGTTTTGACGTCGGAAGAGGCGAGATGCCTTTTTTCTTTTTTCAGATTGGCAATAGACTGAGCCAATTCCGCGTTTCTGGATTTCGTCTGTGCAATGAGCTTGTCCATAACCTGATTGCTGTGTCTGATCTGTTCTTCTACACTGGCGTATTCTTTTTTCTGCTGGACAACGTAATCCCCCCAGAACCAGCCGGCGATTGCGCCAATGCTCCCCCCAATGGCAGCTCCGATAACAGTAGATTTAGTATCACCTCCTATAGCCTGACCTGCCAGAGCTCCCACACCAGCTCCGCCAGCTGCTCCTATTCCCGTAGCCTGAGCATACGTCTTTGTTGTATCTGACATGTTGGCACAGGAACCCAGACCGAAGGTTAGTACGCCGGCTTCCATGAGTAATACGAATGATTTCTTAAAGTAATGTTTGTTGTTCATGTTTATTGGTTGTTGCTGATAGTTTTCTGTCGGGAGTATTCAATGGGGGTGAAACCTTTGCTTAGTTCGGCAGGAGTATCCTGAATGTCATCAGACAATCCTGTGATTTGACCCTCCGCATCCAGCATGACAACGGTCTTGCCATACACATCCAGCCGCGCTCCGTCTGCATCCAGAAAGATTCGTCTGGTATTTATTTCCAACATCCGGTCTTTTCTTCCTACGGAGGTTAGCCTGACAACGCGTACGGGAAATCTGGCAAGGAACCCGTTCATACTTTCCAGAATATCGTCACGGGATGTTTTGATATCCAATGACATATTAAGGATTTCTTCTGAAAACATGGTAGAAATGGATTCTCCCTCAGGATACCTGCCGACCAGAAGGTGCAGCATATGATAGGCCTTCTTTTCCAGTAATTCGGGGGTTAGTGCTTTCGGTTCTGCTTTCGGTTCTGCTTTCGGTTCTGCTTTCGGTTCTGCTTTCGGTTTCGGTTCAGAGGAAAGTGGAGTTGCCGGGTCAAGAATTATGGGAATGAACTCTTCTGGTTCCTCGATCTGCCTGTTCAGTCGATCTGCAATATTGTAGTGGTTAAAACAGAAAACAGCAGCCATGCCGGCCAGAATGAAGAACGGCAGCAGAGGACCAGTTTGTGAGAGATAACGAGCTGTAGAATGGGGCAAACCGCAATGGCTGCACACATCGCCTCCATGCGTTTGATTGCAAATACATTTAACCAGTTGACCCGATCCCATAAATTTTCTTGTCGGAGAATACGATACAGCATTCATAATGCTGATTCCGTGTTTATTCTTTGATAACCAAACATTAACAGGAATAACCCATGACAATTTCATCCATAATTCACGGAAGAATCAGAGAAAAAAATCCCCTTAAATCCTTCCCAATTATTTCAAAAATATCATTTTGATTTTTTTTTTGACATCAGCATTATGAATGAAGAACTCACTGAAAATCTCATTGCAAAAGAATTACTGAAGAAGGTCGACCTTACACAGTGCGATTTGGCTCGTCTTGTACTAGAAGCTATTGAAAATCTGGGGAATTTGGCTCGGGGGCTCAACCGGGTAGAACTGATTGTTCTTCTGCGCAACACGTTGCAAAAAGGAGTGTCCGTTGTAAAATCTGCCACTCATACAGTCACTTTGGAAGTAGCAGCCTGGGCAAGTGTCGATGCCCGGAAGGATTTGAGGCCGTCATCGAAAAGAGACTTGCGCCATTTCGTTCGTCGGATTCTACGTGTCGAGGGTATTGCCCAATTGCCTTTGCGTTCCATGACTCCTATTCAATGCAAGAAAATTTTAGAGACGGCATTCGGTTCAAGTCCAAGCAGTTATACGAAGGGTCGCGTCATTCTTCACAGCATATTTACTTACGGCATTCGCCAGGAATGGTGTGATGTAAACCCGGTAATCCGCATTGAAGTGCCCAAGATAAAAGAAAGGTACATTGAGCCGCTTTCCCTGAAGGATGTGGAAAAACTGAAGGAAGCAACTACACGCCCCGAATTCAGGAATATGCGTTTTTCCTTGAATTTGATGCTTTACGCCGGAATCAGGCCGACTGAGGTAAGCCGTTTGCAGAAAACTGACTTCCAATGGGATGAGCGTCTGGTAATCGTGCGGTCTACCGTCAGTAAGACTGGCGGCGGCAGAGCCGTACCTCTAAGAGGGATTCACAATATCAGGAAGAAAGACCGCTATATTCCTCGAAATTGGAAACGCAAATGGAAAGCTTTGCGCAGAGTTGCCGGTTTCCAGAGTAACTGGGTGCCCGATATTTGTCGCCACACGTTTGCAAGTTATCACGCTGCTTATTTCCGAAACCTGTCGGAGTTACAGATGGAAATGGGACACCGTGACACCTCACTATTGAGGAGCCGCTATATGGCTCCTGTTCTGCGAAAAGATGCTGCTGCGTTCTGGCGAGAAGCTAAATAGTAAGGCAAGGGACTCGGTATGCGAAACCAGAACGCAAGTGCTTTTCCTGGTGCCTCACCTGATGGCGGAGTACATAGAATGGAGTCATGGGTACATGACGGCAGGTAATAAGCCGTCACATATAGATGACGCGAAGGGAATAGATTTTTCAAATATGATTGATAAAAAATGGATATGGAAACATTTTATCAATCATATCAGGACATTCATCCTATGTCTTGATTCATGATGCCATTGATCGTGCTCATCAATGAATCAAAAGGCTCCGGCTCATCAAAGAGCATGGCAGAAGTCTGTTCGTAGTCCCTTTGCCATTTTTCTCGCAATTCAAGAGAATCCGGGATCAGTTTCAAATCCGAGGGAAGCAATGTATCGTAATCGACCCATGTCTGCCAATGGTAGAGCTTGCGTTTGTCCCTTACATCGAAGAATAGCTCCTTATCAACATATCCCGCTCGGATAAGGGCTGCCGCATCATAATAGTGGCGTGCCAGCCTGGCCTTGATATTCCATCCTTCATGCGGACGGGTATTATTCTCATGGAGAATGAAACACTTCTCCCAGAATGTTCGGAAAGGGCTAATCGTTCGTACTTCAGTCGAATCTGAAAACTCCGGAAATCCTTCCCCAATGTAAGAATCGACCATCCTGGCTTCGGATGGTTCCGTCTGAGCTCTCCCGCTCAATTCGATTTTGACAAAAGGACGAATGTAGAGGCTTTCATTCTGTTCGAACAAGGATGGATAATGGATTAAGAGGACAAATGGATCACGGGCCGTGGACAGATCTTCCAACTCGATATGCACATTCTTGATTCCCATTTCTTTCATCCTCTCCTCCATGAGAGGCAGGAGAACATGCTCCATCATCCTCCGGTAGTGGGGGCGAATCTTACGCAATTTAGCATCCCTCTGGCTGGCGGATTGAAACGCTGTCGGCTTATCTTCTTCACCCAGTTCAGTGAAGAAACGGGGAGATAACGCAACATCGATATCCTCAGAGAAACGGCGTATGATCTTGTACGCTTTGGAGAGGGACGTCCCGCCTCTGAAGCATAGATAAGGATTCAAGGAGTCTTCCCGAAAAAGGATATTCAGAACCCGGCATACCCAGAAATCCTTTTCAACAATAGAAGGAATGATACCCAGCTGCTCGCCAATGTGGCGGCACAGGAATATTCGATCTTCGGATGGGAGACCAAGGAAATCACTCATGGGAGACAGGGGGCGCTATGACTTGTTGTAGAATGGGGCGCATCCATACAGGAACAAGTTCCATATCACGAGATAATTGTTCCTTTTCCGTATCGGAAAGCCGCTTGGTTAATTGAGTGACCACAAAATCACGATCTATCGACTTCCTGCCCAGCGAGCGCAACGCTTGAACGACCAATCCCGTAATACTCCCCGACAGGCGCATCAGTTTCGGAGATGTCTTCTTGAAGCGGAGTTTCCATCCACCTACGTGAACCGTTGCAGAAGGTCGATCCGTCAAATACTCGTACCGCCCGGCCATTTGGTCGGAAAGCCACAAAGCGTTAGCGGCATGGATTCCATTAGGTAAAAGACGAGCTTCATTTTTCCTTGCCCAGGCTTTCGCTACCTGTTCCGGGTCAGTTGGTACAGGCAAATTAAATCTCTTGTTGGTCGCTGGGATCTCATAGATACCGGGAAGGATACGCTTGAGCTCGCCATCCCTTGCCATGCGAGAAAGCGCTTGATCTACTGCTGTCCTGGGCCAGAACGCAAGAAAATCGGAAGAGGTAATAACCTCTCCTTTTGCCTTCTCGGAAAATATTTTTTCCCTCAGCTGGCTCCTGATGCTCCCCTTCATGATTAAAAAGTATTGTTTATCTGACTAAAGTCAATAAAAAATGCTGTTTATCTGACTAAAATGACTGAAGCAAAGATCAATTAACCGCATCCGGGATGATAGAAAGGTATGCTTCAGCATCCTTACGGGAAACACCCTGCCTGTAGTGGGATTCGGTCATCTGCGTTCCACTATGTCCCATCCAGCGGGCAACATCCGGCAAGGGATGGAGAGCTGCCTGATAGGAAGCGAATGAGTGTCGCAACGCATTCTTTGGTATCGTGATGCCGGCTTTGGCTGCCAGCTGGTCCAGGCGATAGCCATATCTGAGTTCGTCATCCCGGGTCATTGGCTCCCATTCTCCTGCGGCCAGCCATGCCTTGATTTGCGGGGAGGTGGGTATGTAACGATCCTTCGTTTTCCCCTTGGGTCCCTTCGCGATCTCACGCGAAACAAAGATATCGTCATGTCCATCCGGTTTGTCCTTGTATTGAACAACCTCTGAACGTCTTAGCCCGCACAATCCCTGTAGAACAATACGGGAAAGCATGGGGCGGTCATATTTTAATGCCGCCTCAAGCAATTTCCGGAATTCGTCCGGGGTAAGAATCCCGATGGAGATGTGATCCCTGGAAGGAGCGACGGTCAAGGAGACCGGGTTTTTCTGAATCAGATCGTGCTGAATGGCCCAGAGAAAAAAGGCATTCAGCGTACCCCGGTACCTGTATTTGCTGGTATTCGAGAGGGGCTTTCCCTGATACCGGAACGAATCCAGTTTGTCATTGATTTCGGCGGCGGTGATTGATGACAACTCCCGGTTGGTCCAGCCTTGCTGCCATTTATCGAGTTCATGAAGGACGTTCTTATGGTGGGCCGGCTGGCATTGGCCCCGATCCAGCATCAGCTGCCTCTCCTTTCGATACTGAGCCATGGCGTCATCCAGAGATATACCCGTCGAGGGTGGTTTCGGGGTAGTAATGTCAACATGATCAGCAATGACGCTTAATTGTGATCCGAGTAAATCCTTGATTTCCTGCTCTTTGGTATCCGTGAGAGCATCTTTCCACCACGAAAGGAGATCAGTTGCAAATGCCTTTACCTCTTCCGGATCTTCATGCTGGTACAAATATTGAAGCGTATGTTGCAGAAGGTTGTTGTCCCTACCAAATTTTCTCCACAAGCGGATAGCGAACATTTCGACCACGGATTCTCCCTCTGCAACCATATTGAATATTGCCAGGGCATCGTCGATATGCCCCTTGTCATACATATCGTAGAGAGCCCGGGCTTCGTCGTAATCGCGGAAGGTGCGCTCTTTCCATTCTCCCGTGTCCTTGTCAACAAAGCGGAGCCGCCAGACTGAAGGGCGACCTTTCTTCTTTACTTCAGTGAGTTTGACTTTGCTGCCATATCGGCCTTTGGCATGCTTCCTCTTCATGTAACGAGAGTAATGGTTTACAGAAAAAGCTTCAAGACGAATTAGGGGACAAACTGGGGGACATATTCGTAAATTGCTTACAATGAATAAAAGTGTTTAGATTCAGGTTCTAGTGGGGGTTCCCCCGTGAAGGTTCGAGTCCCCTCTCGAGCACCATCCCTTTTATACCGCAAGTTGCTGTTCATAAGCGCTTGCGGTTTTTGTTTATCGACAATTGCAAGACAAACCGCAGTATATTTATACAACTTTTATCAACACGAAACGGGAATGTGCTGCAAGAAATGAAAGGTCCTCCCTCTTGTTTACTCGCTGGAAACAGTTCAGGTAAAAACCAATGAGGGAAGCTGTGTATTTACGATGCCCTTCAAACGCCCCCTGCCATCAGGGCCAGGACTTCCACGCGGTTCGGCATGGAGCGGATGGCTCCCTTGCGCGTCGTCACGATGGACGCGGCGGCGTTGGCGAATAAAAGCATGTCCGCCAACTGTCCGTCCGTCAGGTTTTCCAGCCCTGTTTCCAGAATCCAGTCCAGGCAGGAACCAAAAAAGGCGTCTCCGGCGCCCGTCGTGTCAATGGTATTGACCTTCAGGAACGTAGGCTGGTAAACCAGCGTGTCTCCATAGGAAGCCCAGCTCCCTTCCCTGCCCCCTGTTACGAGGATGAGGCGGAGATTGCTGAATTCCCTTTTCAGGGCATCCAGCCCTTCCTTCATGGAGGAGCACCCGGTGAGGAACAGAAGTTCCTCCACCTCTATTTTCATGACGCTGCACGCGCCGCAGCCGTAGAGCATTTGCTCCCGGGCCAGCTCCAGGCTGGGCCAGAGGGGAGGCCGGAGGTTGGGGTCAAAGGAGACGAGGGCACCCTTCTCCCGGGCATGGCTGACGGCATGCCTCGTGGCGCGCCGCACGTCGCCGTGCGTCATGGAGATGGTCCCGAAGTGGAATACGCGCGTGTTTTCCACCAGCGCCATGTCCACCTCCCCGGAGGTCAGTTTCATGTCCGCGCCGGGATTGCGGTAGAAGGAAAAATCACGGTCGCCATGTTCGTCAATCTGGACGAAGGCCAGGGTGGTGTTGACTTCCCGGGAAGAGACCAGCCCCGAATCGTCAATGCCTTCCTCCTGAAGCGTGCGCCGGAGCATTTTCCCGAACATGTCATGCCCCACCTTGCCGATGAAGGCGGTCCTGCGCCCCAGCCGGGACAGCATGGAGAGGACATTGCAGGGGGCTCCCCCCGGATTGGCCTGGTAAACGGGCAGTTCCTGGGCGCTCACTCCGCAGGGGGTGAAGTCCACCAGCAGTTCTCCGAGGGCTACGACGTCATACATGCTTTTCCAAATGTTGAAGGTGGTCCTTCCGGCATAAAGGAAAGCCGGGAGAGATAGTAAAGCATAGAACGCGCCGCCTGTTCCGGGAAAGGAAAAAGAGGTTCATTCCAGTCATGCCGGCAAAGGACGTACTGCCGGGGTCCCATCGCGCCCTGTGGAAACCGTGCCCGTAAAAAAATCCGGGATTTTTCCGTGAACGGTCCCCTGCGGCGCGTGATCAATCCGCCGGATAGGGAAAAAGTCTGGCATATCCCTAACACCCGCCTCTCCGGAAATGCCCATTAGTATGAGACGGCAAATACCATACCTCATTTCAAGATGATGAAGAAGGAACTGAAACGACAGGGCAAGGCGAAGATTCCGGGGGCTCCCGTCCCCTATGACAGGACAACCATTCAGCCGGGGATAGTCCATATAGGAGTGGGCAACTTCCATCGCGCGCATGAAGAGTTTTACACGAACCAGCTTCTGGGCATGGGCGGCCGTGACGAATGGGGAATTTCCGGAGTGGCGCTGCTGCCTCAGGACGAACCCCTTTACAAGGCGCTGAAGAGCCAGGACGGCCTTTACACGCTGACGGTCTGCGGCCGCGACGGCAAGGACGAGTTTTATGAGATAGGCTCCCTGGTGGATCTGGCGTGGGGGCCGAAGGATCCCGAAAAGGTCATCGACAGGATTGCGGACCCCCGCACTAAAATCATCACGCTGACCATTACGGAAGGGGGATACAATCTGGATAAGGAAACCGGTGAGTTCATGCTCAACAGCAAGGACGTGAAACATGACCTGGAACATCTCGACCATCCCCGGACGGTTTTCGGGTTCCTGGCCGCCGGATTGCGGAAGAGGCGCAAGGACGGCGCAGGCCCCGTAACCGTTCTATCCTGCGACAACCTCCAGCACAATGGAGACACGGCCCGGAAAGCGTTCACTTCCTTTATCGAGGCCCAGGATCCCGGGCTGGCGCAGTGGGTGAAGAAGAACGTGACATTCCCCAACAGCATGGTGGACCGCATCACGCCCGCCGTCACGCCGGACGACGTCAAGCGACTGGACGCGCAGAGCGGCGTGGAAGACGCCGCCCCCGTCTATTCGGAGGATTTCATCCAGTGGGTGATTGAGGATGATTTCATTGCCGGGCGCCCGGACTGGGAAACCGTGGGCGTGGAGTTTACGGACGATGTTTCCGCTTATGAGAATATGAAGCTCAGCCTGCTGAACGCGTCCCACTCCCTGCTGTCCTACCCCGCCTTTCTGGCCGGGTACCGCCGGGTGGACGAGGCGGTAGGGGATGAACGGTTCGCCCGCTACTTGCGCCTTTTCATGGACCGGGACGCGGGCCCCTACGTTCCGCCTCCGGGGAATACGGATTTGGAGCTGTACAAGAAGACCCTGCTGGAACGCTTCGGCAACAAGGCGGTGAGCGACCAGATCAGCCGCTTGTGCTTTGACGGCGTTTCCAAGATTCCCGTGTATGTGATGCCCGTTTTAACGAAGATGATCAGGGACGGCGCCGACCTGGAACGCCTGGCGTTTTTCGTGGCCGCCTACCGCCATTACCTGAAGCACGGAAAGGATGACCGGGGCCAGGCTTATGAAGTGAACGAGCCCTGGCTGACCAAGGAGGACCGGAAGCTGATCGCCAGCGACGACCCGCTGGATTTCCTCGCCCTCTCCCCCTTCCGGAGCACGGATTTGAAGGCGGCGGACAAGTTCGTCAGCCAGTACCTGGGCATGGTGGAGAAGCTTGAAAAAGACGGCGTGCTCTCCGTTCTGGAAAAATTGGTTCTTCCGTAGTCATACAATCCTTCATGCAGCCCGTCTCCTGTTCCGGGCTGCATGAAGACACCTTCCCGACCTCTTCCTTTCCGCCGCATTCTCACCCTTCCCTCCTCTCATGGAAACACAACCGCATTCACGCCTGGGTCCCTTCCTTGCCCTGACTTTCATTTATTTTCTCGTCGGGTTCCTGTCCACCGTGAACGGCCAGTTCCAGGGGCCTTTGCAAAGCGCCTTCCTGCCGGATGCCGGCGCCTTGAAAAACACGTTCATCACGCTAATTCCCTTTTTCTTTTTCCTGGCGTACCTGGTGAACGGAAATATCGCCTCCCGCTGGATCAACCGCTACGGCTACAAGACCACGCTGATACGGGGGCTCCTGTTCATGGTGCTTGGGCTGGCCGTCTTTTTCCTGTCCGCATGGTTCACCGTCCAGTTCGGGGACCTGCGCACGACGATCGCCGGGGCCAGCATCCCCTACGGCTATTTTATTTTTCTGGCGGGGTCCTATGCCATGGGCACCTCCGCCACGGTTTTGCAGGTCGTCATCAACCCCTACGTGACGTCCTATGAATTGAAGGGAACCCAGCCCGTCCAGCGCCTCAACATCGTCTGCGCCGTGAATTCCTTCGGAACGACGATCGCGCCGTTTTTCGTGACCGGCATCCTGTTCGCTGGACTGCCCATGGAGAGCGTCCACGTGCGGCAGCTGATGCTTCCCCTGCTTATCCTGGGCGTCCTGATTGCGCTGGTCACCCTGATGACGAAGCGCCTTTACCTGCCCAACATCCGGGACACCACGGCCGGAGAAGGAGAAAAACTGGAACGCAGCATCTGGTCCTTCCGGCATTTGACATTGGGCGTGATCGCCATTTTCTTTTATGTGGGCGCGGAGGTGTCCGTGGGCATCAACGTGAACCTGCACGCCCTGGAACTCAGCAATTCGGATGAACCGCTGCTGTTTCTGGGCTCCAGCAACCTGGTGGTGTGGGGGGTGGACCTGGGCATTCCGGCCCTGCTGGCCTCCCTGTACTGGGGCGGACTGATGGTGGGGCGCATCGTTTCCAGCTGGCTGAACCATATCTCCCCCCGTGTCCAGTTGACGGCGGCAACCTCCGCGGCGGCCATCCTGACGCTGGTCGCCATTTACACCCATAACCTGTGGGTGCTGGTTTCCGTAGGGTTGTTCCATTCCGTCATGTGGGGCTGTATTTTCACGCTCGCCACCGTGGGGCTGAAAAAATACACCGCCAAGGCTTCCGGCATTTTCATGATGGGCGTGTTCGGCGGCGCCGTTTTCCCCTTCCTCCAGGGAGCGCTGACGGACGCGCTGGGAAGCTGGCGCTGGTCATGGATGCTCGTCTTCCTCTGTGAGCTGGTCATGCTTGCCTATGCCCTTGCGGGTTCCCGCGTCAGGAAAGAAGACCTGCTGGAAGGAACGGACTGATTTCTTTTCCGGGGGAGAAGCCGGGTCCGGCGGAACAGCCCGTCCCATGCTCCGGGAAGTTGATTTTCCCTCAGGGAAAACCATCATGTCCTCCGCCTCTTCTTCATGGAATGATGCGCTCTCAACCATTTCATTAAGAAGAATCATGAAAGAAATAAAATCATTCAGTCAGGGACAGTTGATTCGCCAGACAGGGAATATTTATCCTTCCGGAATATGTCTGGGCCTGGTCACTTATTGGCTCATTGCATGCCATCGTCATGAAGAAAGTCAATTCTGGGCCGATATTGAACACAGCATCAGTACGCCTCGTAATCAGTCCATTTCAAAGGCATCCCTTATCTATGGAGAGGGATACGCGGCAAAAGCCTCCGTTTTCCATGAACAAAACGACATGGCGGATGTCATTGTCCGTAGCCGTGAAAAAATGGCTATTGAAGGGGGAATGCGGATGCTGCATAACGAAATGGTCCCAGTAAACTTCTTCCAAAATAATTTTATGGATTACGCTATTTCCAAGATTTTACAACAGGACGTCACCTACACTATTTTAGCCATTCGAGGAGCCGAACCTAATGGACACGCCATCGGCATTCACCACGAAAAGGGGAAGGTGCACATTTTTGACCCCAACTTCTTCGTTCTGGAATGCGACAGCGAGACCGATCTGCCAGGAGAACTTAAAGAAGCATTTCTAACCATTGATCATCGCTACCAAGGCAGGTTTAACAATATCTTTCACCTGGATGCTTTTTATTAAGGAAAAACTACCACTCATTCCTGGGATGAGTCCTCCGCAGCAGGAGGCAAATTATTGACGGTAATCCTTCTCAACTTCCATGAGAAGTTGAGAGGGATTTTCCTTTTCCATAATCGGCAAGTCTTCATCTCAACCCTCATACCTCACCGGCGCGAAACCATGTCCCGGAACTGGCGGCAACCAGGTTTATTTCGCATTTTTCTTCATGATTTCCCTCTCATCCTGTAACATGCGCCCATGCAAGACAGAAGCAGCGGCTTTCAATGGCCTGCCCAGTGGACCCCTGATATCCTCGCCACCCTGATGTTTGTGGTGCAGGACGGAAAGATTCTCCTGATACGCAAGAAGAGGGGGATCGGCGCGGGGAAGGTGAACGGACCCGGCGGGAAGTTTGAGCCGGGGGAAACGGCCCTCCAGTGTGTGCTGCGGGAGGTCCGGGAGGAACTCTGCATTGACGTTGCGGACGCCCGGGAAATGGGCGTGCTGAATTTTTCCTTCACGTGCGGCACCATTCCGGAAATCCGCTGCCACGTGTTCATGGCGTCCTCTTTCAAGGGCACCCCTTTGGAAACGCCGGAGGCAGAGCCTTTCTGGTGCCCGGTGGACGGGATTCCCTACGATCTCATGTGGCAGGATGACCGGTTCTGGCTTCCCGCCATGCTGGACGGGAAACGGTTTGAGGCGTTTTTCACGTTTGAGGGGGACCGGATGCTGGAGTTTTCCCTGAAAACCGGGGATTGCCCCGGCAAGGAAAAACAGGCGCCCTCCGCCTCCCCTTCCCTCTGAGCCATCCGGGAGAAACCGGACTTTTTTTCCTTCCGGCTCTCCCCCGGCAGCATCAATGTTCAGAAGGAGACGGAGACGCCCAGCGCCGCCTGATGCTCCAGGAAGGATTCCCTGAAATGCGCCTGGTAGGAGGCGAAGACGGAGCATCTGTCATTGAAGACCATTCTGGACAGCAGCTTGACTTTGAATGACTGCTTTCCGGGAGAGTAGCCCTTCCCCTTGTACCGGGATTCCCGGTATTCATCCCCTTCCCACCAGCCGTCCCGGAACGTGTAATGGGGATCGTTCCGGTAGATGTCCGGGCAGTAGCTCCCGGACAGGGCATTGATCCATACGGTGTTTCCGGACAGGCGGAGAACGTGTTCCAGCGTCACCCCCATCGCCAGGGACACATTGTCAAACGTGCCCCGGTTGTCCCGCCGCTGGTTATCATCATCGTCATCGTCCCAGTCGTCGTCGTCCCACCAGTAATCCCCCCACCAGGAGGAATCGCCGTAACCGCCCCGGTCATCCCTTTTCACCTTGTTGGCTCCGTGCACATACGTTACTCCCATAAAGGGGATCACGCTGAAGGAGTTCGTCACCTGATAGCGCCAGGAGGCGGAAAGCCCCGCCTGGAACGTTTCCGAGTTCCACTTGGAGGCGTTTCCCCACGCATCACTGTGGCGGCATTTGTTTTCCGTACTGCCGAAGGCCGCATTCGCGGCAAGAAGCAGGCTGGACCGCGGGCCCGTTTCCCGGAAGAAGGCGCCGTACAGGTTGGCCATCCACGCAGACTGCCGGAAGCGGTCTCCCTCTAGGGGACCGTCCGGATAGTCCGGCATTTCCTGAATGTTCTGGTGCCCGAACATCTGCCCGAACGCCAGACCCAGCAGGGAACCGGATTTTTCTCCATACGTGCCGTAGTCATACCCCAGCGCGTAGCCGGCGGCTGAGTAGTCAAAGGAAGGCTGGTTGTTCCGGATTCCGGCATCGCCAAAGCTGCCCAGAGCGCCCGCCCACAGGTTGGACGGTCCCTTCTGCTGAAAACGGGAGATATTTATCTGGGCGGAGGAGGCTTCCACCAGCGTCTGCACATAAGCCGCGGACGCCCACATGGAATCCAGCGTGGTTTCCGGACCGCTTTCCGGGAACTGGTTCCAGGATTCGGCGCGCACGGCAGGCAGGCATCCTGCCAGGGTCAGGCTCCATAAGGAAATACGGGATAGTTTCATGATCGGGTATGATGGGTTTAATGGTCGGATGTTGGAACCGGCCTTCATTTTTCAAGCGCACGCTGATGCCTGTTTTGTGTATCAAATGCATTTCCCATACTCCGGAGAACTCCTCCCTGCCCGTCCCCGCCTGCCGTTCATGCATTCCGGACCGGTTAGTATTTTTCCTGTTTTTCCCTGTTCTTTTTCTTCAGGAAACGCACCCCTCTGACCGGCTCCCGTTTTTCCCGTCACCGCGGGATAAGCGGAGGGGTTCCGCTTCTCCGTTCCGTCCTCTCCCGGCCTTCAATTTGTGTTCTTTAAGCTTTTCTTCACGGCTCAATAATGATAAAGGTGCGGGAGCAACCGTGTGATCCTTGATCGTTCACTTGCTGGCTATTTCAATTCATATTCCATTATTCGACATGTATACCCCCGAATTCAAAAACATCCTCACTTCCACCCTGGACGGACTGCGTGCGGAAGGTCTGTACAAGGAAGAACGCTTCATCGCCTCCCAGCAATATTCCCAGGTGACGCTAAAGGACGGACGCTCCGTCATCAACATGTGCGCCAACAATTACCTGGGCCTGGCCAATAATCCGGAAGTGATGGAGGCCGCCAAGAAAGCCATTGACGAATGGGGCTTCGGCATGGCTTCCGTGCGGTTCATCTGCGGCACGCAGACCCTGCACCGCCAGCTTGAGGAACGCCTTTCCCAGTTCCTCGGCACGGAAGACACGATTCTGTTCCCCTCCTGCTTTGACGCCAACGGCGGCCTGTTTGAAGGCCTCCTGACCGCGGACGACGCCATTATTTCCGATTCCCTGAACCACGCCTCCATCATTGACGGCGTGCGCCTCTGCAAGGCCAAGCGCTTCCGCTACGCCAACAACGACATGGCGGACCTGGAAGCCAAGCTCCAGGAAGCGGATGCCGCCGGAGCCCGCGTGAAGCTGATTTCCACGGACGGCGTGTTTTCCATGGACGGCATCATCGCCCAGCTGGACAAGATTCACGAGCTGGCCGCCAGGTACAACGCCATCGTCCATTTTGACGACTGCCACGCCACGGGTTTCCTGGGCAAGCGGGGCCGCGGCACGCACGAATACCGCGGCCTGTTCGGCAACATAGACATCACTACCGGCACCCTGGGCAAGGCCCTGGGGGGCGCCTCCGGCGGCTATGTTTCCGGCCCGAAGGAAGTGGTGGACGTCCTGCGCCAGAAGGCGCGCCCTTACCTGTTCTCCAACAGCGTGGCCCCCGCCATCGTGGCCGCCTCCATCAAGGTGCTGGACCTGCTGGAACAGTCCACGGAAGCGCGCGACCGCGTGGAAGCGAATACCAAGTATTTCCGCGACGCCATGACGGCCGCGGGCTTCACCATCGGCGGCAAGGACCACCCCATTTCCCCGGTGATGCTGGGGGACGCCGTGCTGTCCCAGAATTTCTCCGCCCAGCTTCTGGACGAAGGCGTGTACGCCGTCGGCTTCTTCTACCCCGTCGTTCCCAAGGGGCAGGCCCGCATCCGCACGCAGATTTCCGCCGCCCACACCCGCGAACAGCTGGACAAGGCGATTGAAGCCTTCTGCAAGGTGGGCAAGAACCTGGGAGTTATTTCCTGATTCCTGCACCCTCCATGACTTCGGACGCATCACCCATGCCCGGCGGCAATCTGCCGACGCTGCCCGTCAAACGGGTGGTGCGTCCCACTCCTTCCATTCCGGACCACGAAGTCGTGCGCCAGATAGGCAGCGGCGCATACGGGGAGGTCTGGCTGGCCAGGTCCCTGACCGGGGCGTGGCGCGCCGTGAAAATCGTCTGGCGTGAGGATTTTGAGGATGAGCGCACGTTCAACCGTGAGTTTGAAGGCATCCTGCAGTATGAACCCATCGCCCGCAACCATCCGGGGCTGGTCCACATCCTGCACGTGGGGAGGCACGACCAGGATTCCCCGTTTTACTATTACGTCATGGAGCTGGGCGACGACGCCCGCACCGGGGTCCACATCACGCCGGACGAGTATATTCCCCGCACGCTCCAGACGGACAAGAAGTTTTCCGGCAACAAGCCGCTGCCCCTGGATTACTGCCTGGAGGTAGGCAGCCAGCTGGCCCACGCCCTGCTGTACCTGCACAGCAAGAACCTGACGCACCGGGACATCAAGCCGGCCAACGTCATCTTCGTCAACGGACGGCCCAAGCTGGCGGACATCGGCCTGGTGGCCCATCTGGACCAGCGCAGCTTTGTAGGCACGGAGGGGTTCATCCCCCCGGACGGCCCCGGCACCCGGCGGGCGGACGTTTACGCGCTGGCCAAGGTTTTATATGAAATCAGCACGGGAAAGGACCGCATGGATTTTCCCGCGCTTCCGGATGATCTGCCGGAAGGCACCGTGCGCAAGAAGTGGCAGGCGTTCAACACCATCATCTGCCAGGCGGCGGAACCCCGCGTGGAGGAGTGCGCCATTGATTCCGCGGAAGAGCTGGCGGAGAAAATAGACGTTCTGCGGGGGTATGAAGTGCCTACCCGCTTCCGCCTCCAGAAGAAAAAGAAGCGCCGCAAGCTCAGGCGCACCCTCCAGCTGCTGGCCGCCGCCGTCGCGGGAGCCCTGACCGCCTACTGGGGGGCCCTGTGGCTCAACAATAGCCAGCATCCCGCGGAGGAACCTGCCGCGGACGTGCGCCCGGAAACCCACTCCTCCGCACCGGAGGAGGAGTCCCGGACCGGGTACGTGCTGGTGACCAGCTCCCCGGCGGGAGCGTCCGTTTATGATGCGGACGGCAATTACCTGGATGAAACGCCCTACGGCCCCATTGAACTGCCCTCCGGTTCCTCCGTGGCCTATACCATCAAGAAATCGGGCTTCGCGGACAAGGAGGAGGCGGGAACCGTCAAGGGCGGCTCCACGCTGGCCCTGGGCGGCGTGCTGAAGGAATACCATCCCCCCACGGACAGCCAGCCGTGGAAGGATACGGAGGGAGTCACCTACATTCCCGCGGAAACGCGCCATGTGGCGCAAGGCCCTCTCACCGCCGCCCTGTTCAACAAGTTCCTGAAGGAGGACCACCAGAAGGGAAACTACCAGATGAAGAGGGAGCAGGCGGAACCGGGCCATCCGGAAAAGGACGTGGCCCTGCTCACGCAGGACGGCATCACGGCCTACCTGGCGTGGCTGAACAAGAAATGCGAACGGGAGGGACTGCTGGGCAAGGAGTTTTCCATCAATGCGGACCCGCTGCCGCAGACGTCCGGCAGCGCGGACGGCCACAGCGCCTACGTCCTGAACGTCACGCGCGTGTTCCAGGTCCCCATCACCGTCACCACCAATCCGCCGGGCGCCAGCGTCTTTTTCAACAACAGGCTGATCGGCCGCACGCCCATTGAGGAATACGTCAACCAGGTGCCCTACGTGATTGAAATCAAACTGCCGGGGCACGCCACCATGCGGCGCCGGGGGCTGGACCCGCAGGATTTATACCTTTCCCTCCAGCTGGAGCCGGACAAGTCCGTCGTCTTCGGCTCGCCCTGGACCAACAGCCTGGGCATGGACCTGGCGCCCGTGGGAGGAAACGCGCTGGTCATGTCCCATGAGGTGCGCGTGAAGGACTTCCAGCAGTTCCTGAAAGCCACGGGCAGGAAGGCTCCGGCTCGGCCCGGCTTCCCCCAGGGGGAAAACCACCCGGTGGTAAACGTCAGCAGGCAGGACGCGCGCGCCTTTGCCAAATGGCTCACCAACAAGGAGCGGGCCCAGGGCCTGATCGACCAGCACGACTCCTACCGCCTGCCCAAAGACGAGGAATGGAGCTCCTGGGTGCGCCTGACGGATGAAAAGGGATCCTCCCCCTATGAAAAGACGCTGCCCCATGAAAACTCCCGGGAGGTGTTCCCGTGGGGGTTCTCCTGGCCGCCGCCGGACAGAACAGGCAATTTTGCGGACCAGTCCGCCCTGATTTACCTTCCTTCCTCCCGCGTCATCGTGGGGTATGAGGACGGGCAGCCGTACACGGCCCCCGTGAAGACCTTCCCGCCCAACCATCTAGGCCTGTACGACCTGGAGGGGAACGTCATGGAATGGGTGGACGATTCCTACGGAGGGCCGGAGTCCCTCCCCATCCGCAATTACGGAGTGGCCCGCGGAGGCAGCTACCTCTCCTTCCGCCCCAAGCAGCTCACCACCTCCATCCGCACCCCCCTGCCGGAAAACACGCGGGATGACGCGCTGGGCTTCCGCCTCATCCTGTCTTCCGACCGCCCCGCCGTTCCCACGGCACCCTGACGCCGGGGCACACCGCCCCCGCAGCAGCAGATTTCCCCTGCTCCTCCGTTCCACGCAACAAGCCGTTCCCTAAAGGGAAAGGTCCGCTGCAGCCCGCAGGCCGCCCCGCCTCTCCGGGAAAATGGTTGAAAGGGCCTCCCGTTATGCTACCTTTTCCCCGCACCCTTTTCCCGAATGAAAATCATCGCCATCGCCAACCAGAAGGGGGGAGTGGGAAAAACCACCACGGCCATCAACCTGGCCGCCGCCCTGGCCCAGCTGAAGAAGAAAATCCTTGTCATTGACCTGGATCCGCAGGCCAATGCCACCAGCGGCATGGGCATTGACGGAAAAGACATGCCCAGCCTGTACCCGGCCCTGCTCGGCCAGCTTGCGGCGGAAGAGTGCATCCTGCCTTCCGGCAGAAAACGGCTGGACATCATTCCCTCCACCATGGACCTGGCCGGCGTGGAAATAGAACTGGCCCGCTCCGGCAACCACCTGACCCGGCTCCGGGAAACGCTCGCTCCCCTGCGGGAGTCGGATGCCTATGATTACTGCATCATGGATACGCCTCCTTCCCTGGGAGTCCTGATGACCTCCGCCCTGGCCGCCTGCGACGAAGTGCTGACTCCCCTGCAATGCGAATGGTTCGGGCTGGAAGGATTGGCCAAAATCCTGCACGTGACGGCGCAGATCTGCGCCAGCGGAGCCAATCCCCGCATCAGGCATGAAGGGGTGCTGATGACCATGTACGACGGCCGCACCAACCTTTCCCGCCAGGTCATTGACCAGGTGGAACAGCACCTGCCCCAGATGCTGTACAAGACGGTCATTCCCCGCTCCATCCGGCTCGGGGAAGCGCCCAGCTTCGGCCACACCATCTTTGAACACGATCCTTCCGGAACGGCGGCGGAAGCCTACCTGAAAGCCGCACGGGAATTCATCAGACGCCACAAATCCTGAAAACGCGAAGGAACGGCTTTCACGGGAACGGACTTCATGAACATGGCGTACAGGAAGGACAAGGCAGAAAGAATCCCCCGCCTTCATCTCTCCCTTTAGGTTTATTCCTTCCATTCTACTTGCGCCGTTTTAGATACTACGCACAGGCGGCAGTCCTGATACGGAGGAAAACAGGCATTCACCTTGACTTGCCGCACCCGGCATATGAGAATGCCTCCAGCTCCGCTTCAGGAACTTTCCCTCATGCCAGCAGAAGAAGGCCAGCCAGACGACCAGCCCCGGACGACAGGGCAAGTCCCGCCTCCCGCTCCAACGACAGGCCTGGAACAGATTCTGCCCGGACGCCCCCCTCTCCCCCACGCGGAAGAAAAAGGCGCCTTTTTCGTTTACCAGAGGGAGCTGGCCCCCGGCACGCGCCTGGAACAGTATGAAATCATCCGCGTCCTGGGCAGCGGGGGCTTCGGCATCACCTACCTGGCGAAGGACCTGTTCCTGAACCGCAACGTGGTCATCAAGGAAAACTTCCCCTCCAGCTGCTCCTACCGGGACCCGCTGACCGGGCATATCCGGCCCAACAACGAGCACGACCTGGAAAACTACACCTGGGCCCTGAAGAGTTTCCTGAGCGAGGCCCAGACGCTGGCGGAGCTCAACCATCCCGGCATCGTCAGAATCCTGTCCGTTTTTGAAGCCAACGGCACCGCCTACTTCGCCATGGAGAACATCACCGGGCTTTCCCTGGACTACCTGGGGGAGAAACTCCACAGCACCGGGCACCGCTACACGGAGGACGAACTCAAGGGCCTGCTGACCCGCCTGCTGCGGATTCTGGACTACCTCCATTCCAGGCACATCTACCACCGTGACATCAAGCCCGGCAACATCCTGCTGACGGAGGAAGGCACGCCCGTGCTGATCGACTTCGGCGCGGCGCGCCATGCCCTGAAGCTGCATGCCGCCACCGTCCTGACCACCCAGGGGTATTCCTCCCCGGAACAGGCGCTGGGGAAAACGAACATCGGCCCCTGGAGCGACCTTTATTCCGTAGGCGCCACCTTTTACGCCCTCCTCACGGGCCACCCGCCGGAACGGGCGGAAGTGCGCCTGACGGAAGACGGCATGCCGCCGCTGCACAGCGACCCCGTGCTCACCCGCTATTACTCGCGGCAGTTCCTGCTTTCGCTGGACAAGGCGCTGGCTCCCCAGACCAGCTGCCGCTACCAGACGGCCCGTGAATGGATTCACGACATTTGCGCCATTTCCGGGGAAGAATCCTCCGCCACCATCCAGGTATCCCCGGCGGACATCCGCCACATTCATCCGGAAGGAATGCCGCATCCCTGCGCGGAGAAGAATTCCGGGAACAAAAAGGCCACCGCCGGGACGGGCGGACTTCATTCCTCCTCCCGCAGGCTGTCCGCGCGCACCCTCCGCCGCAACCGCCACATGATGTTCCTGATGGTGGGGAGCGTCTGCACCCTGCTGCTGGGCGCAGCGGCGTTCTACCTGATGGACTACCTGAAAAAGGCCCCCATGGGCACCACCATCAATACCATCAAGGAGGCCATCCAGCAGCCGGCCGCCAACGGGAAGGAATTGGCCCCTCCGCCCCGGGACCTGGCATCCATCCGCATCCCGGAGCTCAGAATGACGGAAGACGCGGCGCTGGAACCGCGGACGCTGAAGGAATTCCAGCTGCGCCTGGACGATACGATTCTGACCCGTTCCGGCATCCCCTCCATCCTGCCGGAAAAGCTACGCATCTCCTGCATCTACCTCCAGATTATCCCTCCGGCCACCGGAGGGGAGGAACTGCACCTCACCATCCGGGACTCCAACGGAGCCCTGGTGGACCGTTCCGTCAACTCCGTCCCCTCCTTCACGGTGCCGGGGCAATCCACCTCCACCTTCTTCTTCCCGGCCCTGCCGGAGCTCTCCACGGACCGCGCCTACACATACGCCTTTGAAACCGCCGCCCACAAGGCCGTCCCCATGCAAATGGCGTGCTTCAAAAGCGAGACGGAACGCACGGAGGAGGCCTTCCCTAAAATCCGCTTCATCATCGCCCCCGCGGCGCCGGAACCGGCCCTGATGCATGACCCTGCCTACAAGGGGCTCGTGGCGGCAGTCACCACGCCTTCCCCGGGGCACGGGAACGTTCTCGGCCTGGCGAACGCCACGCCGGACATGCTGGCGGCTCTGGAACAACTGTCCAAAGCCGGCTACCCGGTGGCCCAGCAGGTATTGGGGAAACTCCTCATGTCTCCTGACTGCCCCGGCGGCCCCAGGCCGGAAGAAGGGGTGGAATGGCTCTACCGTTCCGCCACCGGAGGATGCTATGAGGCCATGAAGGAGCTGGGCATCCTGCTCATGGACATCCCCTCCTATTTTCCCCGCCTGCCACAGCAGCCCCCTCTGGCCTCCCGGGATTACGCCCAGGCGGCGCGGTTCCTGAGAATGGCGGTCCAGTACCGGGACCAGGAAGCCCTGTACCTGCTCTCCCTCATGTACTCCCAGGGCTGGGGCGTGCCCGCCTCCCCGGAGCTTTCCGGCCTGATGATGGAACGTCTCAACGGATCCGCCTACCTGACGGACAGCCTGAACCCGGAGGCGCCCATTGCGGCGTACTGGCTCCCCCTGCCGCTTGCCAGGGGGGAATCCACCATCCTGCGCTTCACCGTTCCGGGACCGTTCGCCCCATCCCAGCTCAAGGGCGTCACGCTGCATAACACGGGCATGAAGGATGCCTTCTCCATCAGCAAAATCAACATTCTCCAGCACGGACGCCTCATTCTGGACATCATCTCCCCCCAGGAAGTGCTGCCCGGCAAAAGCTCTGCCCCCATCGGCATCTCCATCCCGGAAGGCCTGCTGGCGGATACGTCCCTGCCCCTGGAGGTGGAAATCCTGCTGACGCCCGGAAACAGCAGCGGCGTGGTGGAAATGCCGCCTCCGGCGGAAAAGAAACGTTCCAGAAACGGAACCGATTAAGATTCAGCATCTTTTCATAAGAAGCAGAAGCCGGGGACCCGTAAAACAGCCTTGATTCCCGTCACGGGAATGCTACAAAAGGAACATGACTTCCCTTACTTTCCTGCGCCGCACGCTCCCCTTTCTGGCCGCCTTCCTGATGGCCTCCTGCGGTGACCCCACCGTCTCCTACTGGAAAAAGGCGGCGGACATCAATACGGAATACTCGGAAAAAAGCGATGCGCTGGTGCAGCGCCTCCTGAAGCTGAAAAAGAATCCCACCCTTCCCGGCCTGGCGGAAAGCAGCAGGGACGCGGCGGACCTGCTGCGGGAGCGGGACGAAGAACTGGCGGACCTGAGCACGAAAGACGTGGACCCCGCCGTGGCGGCCTATGTGGAAGAAGACCGCAAGCTCTTTGCCAGAGGGCGGGAACTGGCGGAACGCTACCAGCAATACTTTGAAAAATACCTCAAGGGAGGTCCGGAATTCACGCCGGACCCGTCCCGGGCCGTTTCCCACATAGGCCGCGGGCGGCAGGAAATACGCAAAATCCTGGCTGAAGCCCGGAAACTGGAAGAACGGGCGGAAGCCCTGAGGAAAGAAAAATCAGCCGCGTTTGAGGAGGAGCTTCCTCCGCTGCACTTCCGTCTTCCGGAAATGAAGCAGCTGCTGTCCAACCGTTAAAAACCGCCATAAACCATCTTTCCGGCTCCGGCTTTGCACGGGAGGCGCCTCCGTATCCCTCCCCCTTTTCGTTCATCAGCCATCCATGAAGCTTCTTCCGGCCCTTTTCCTCCTGCTCATTCCCTCCCTTTCAAGGGGGGAGCGGCATGAAACATTCTGCAGAAAGGCCATCAAGCTTCAACTAACCAGCTTCTTTCCGAAATACCGTTATTTCCTATTCACCGGCAGTTACACTTCCCCCCGCGCCGTACTCTCTGCAGCTGCCAGTCCAACAGGACTGAGCATCAGAAGCGGAAATGGAATTTCTTTGAAAGACACGTCCATCAGCATTTCCCATCATTCCTATGAACAGGAAACAGGCAAAGGCATATTCTCCCTGGGCCTTCTGGTTAAGGACCGCCCCTTCCCCCAAGACGGAAGAATCCAGATCAAGGGAAAGGTGCCGGTGAAATGCGCGCGGCTGGCCACTCTGCCAGAAACGGAAATCGATCTCCGTCCGAACGCCGCGTATTCCATCCCTCTCTGCATCTCCTCCTTTCTTGAGGAAGGGACGGACGTAGCCAATCTGGAAAAATGCCCGCATCTGGACATAAGGGTGAATCCGTATACGGAAACCAACACATGGAGCATCGGGCTCATTTATCCTGTGAGCTTCCCCTATGCCGGCATGGTATTCCTTGACCGGGAGGGACACAGGATCCCCGTGAAAACAGAAATGGCGCGATGCCGTTCGGGGCCGATCGAATTCCACCCGTTCACCTGCACTTTCCCGGAAAAATATGATCGCGTCCGCCTTGTCATTCACTATGCGGAAAAGCAGGAAACCAGGAACTTGCCCATCAACGCCGCCGTCTCCCGGGAAGACGCCTTGAAAGCAATGCCGCCCCATCCGGAAGGTGGCCGGATTCCCGGACAGCCTTCCGCAGAAACAGCGCATCTTTTCCAAAAACGAGATTGACACCCGCGGTTCTTTCCCCTAGTATCCGCGCACAACATCAGCGGCGGGGTAGCCAAGTGGTAAGGCGACGGTCTGCAAAATCGTTATTCGCGGGTTCGATTCCCGCTCCCGCCTCCATGTTTACTTTCAAACGTTTACGCCTTTAGCGTAGCAAGAAACGTAGTAAACCTCTTGTTTTTAGCTCCACATTCGGAGCAAGTCTTGTCCCGGGAGGGGGGGGTACGGTATGAGTTCCAGCCCCTCTGTTATCCACGCTCAAGGAGACGCGCTTGACTACCTGTTGCATGCGCACGGAGAAACACAGGAGCAATGGAGCGCGCCTTTTGACGCCACGCCCATCCTCCCGGAACTCTCAAAAGCACTCTATGAATGCGGTCTAAACCACCATCAACTTGACGTGGTAAAAGAAGAAATAGCGGATGCCCGTTTGCATATCCTTATCGGTATTTTCACTATCCTTTTTCGCAACGGCCATCACCCGCAACGCGTTACCCGGAACGTTTACAAGCTTGCCAAACTCTACTGTCCAAAATCCGTAGAAAACTTGTCGCATTCTGACCTTGCTCTCCTGACCAGTGATACCATTTCCGCATCATCCATGCGGGCGCACGCCTGCAACGATTTCCTTGACTCCTTAACACCCGATCAAGCGCAAGCTCTTATCGGGAAATACGGGAAGACTGCCCTGCGCAAGCTTGCACAAGTATCTTGGACCAGCCGGAAGGCTCAAAAGAAATCCCGCAAAAAAAAGAAGCAGGACGCCCCCAAACCGCGCACCCGCAAACACCCGGAACTCAACCTTGATCTGTAACGGAAAAGGACGAAGATGGACACGAAAGCAAGATACCCCGCTATAAGCTCACCCAAGCTTCCAATAAACGCTTTTCCTTCCTGCTCAATTCCACTTATGGCGGCAAGACGTTCCAGTTAAATGACGGCCGCACCGTCAAATGGGACTCCCGCGGAAAAAAGCGAAGTAAGAAATACACTTTCCAAATTACTTGATAAAAGCTGATAAAAGCTGATAATATTTATCTTGACAAAAAGTGGTTCTAGCACATATTGGCATTACTACTAGTTCGTGTATCGCATACACCTCTAAAAAATCGCCCCAGCCTGCGTCACCAGGCCGGGGCTTTCTTTTAGCTAGTCAGAACAATAATAAGTTCCATCAGCCGTACTACTAATTCGGGGTTAAGTATCACATGTTACACCTCCTTTCTTTAGTCCGGGACCAACCCGGCAAGCGGATATACAGGAATATCCCCTTTATTACAATTTATTTACAACCGCGCAAACTGAAAGTGCATCCAGTCATAATCCCGCTCCCGCCCCAGGGACACGCCGCCTTCATCTTCCACGAACTCCCAAAAGGCATCATAATCCGTTCCAGAAAGGCGTGCCTGCGGCCGATGAACTTTTAGGCCGTTATGGTCAGGGTCCATTCTACCGCAATCCCCCAAGAATGCATTGACGGCCGGCTAATGGTCATTCGGTAGCTTCCGCCATTGCGCCAGGCCGCCGCCCCTTGGCTTCTCAAGCTGCTGCCCGGACACAGGAAGTGCTGCACTCCTTGGCAAAAGTGACAGTTAGAGTTAGAGTTTAGACAACAAAAAAGCCGTACCCTGTGAGGACACGACTAGAGAGAGGAAGGCAATGTGACTTATCAGGCGTATCTATTTGTAAAAGAAAAAGAAATGAGCGTAAGAATTGCTAAAATTCCAATGATTGCGTATCCTGTGAATTGAGCGTTTCTCAGTCTTTGCTGATGCTTATCTTGAATATCCATTTTTTGCTTGTTGATGTCACGGCGGACGTCGCTAAGCCTGGTTTCTAAAGAATTTTTTGCGTCCAGTAGGTCGTTAATTGTGTTCTGAAGCTTTTTAACGGAGAGTTTGTGTTCCTCGTGGAGTTTTAGAAGGTCCTGGTGTGCTTTTTCTCCTACGGGCACTTTTGCCACGAATTCTTCAGAGTGTTCAAGGTGTGCAACTGGTTTATTATGCGGAGAGTTCAATTGCATAAATTTTTCTTCCGCCCGGTCCATTTGGACCAATTCTTTTTCCATAGTATCTATGGATTCCATGAGTTTTCTGTTTTGCAGGGCAACCGCTTTGTTCATGTTCCTGTGCTTTTTTTCCATGGCTTCCTTGGCTTCAATGATCGCATAAGAGGTTCCACGGCCTCCAGCCCTTCCGCTTGCCATTGATGCGCGGGCGGCGGACCTCATAGCGTCTTCCCGTCTTGCTATGTCTTCCGTATCACGTTTAATGATGTCAGCAAGTTTCCTATTATTAAGAGTTATCTGTTGTTTATTTTTATCAAGTAATTTAGCTATTCTGCCCGTCGTGTTTTAAAAGTCGCCAGCGTGACTTCCCATTCCTTAGCAGTTAATTCACGGTTAGCTAGTGCTGTTTCCACAGCGGCCTTTTTACGGCGTAAAGCCCGTTCCGCGTTCTGTTGTGCTGTTCGTTCCTGTTGTGCTTGTGTTTGTTTGAGGATAGTTTCTAACGCATCCCTCTTGTTCCGGAATGTTTCTTCTTCCAGGTCAAGAGTGTCATAAGATTCCTTTATCTTTCTCTCCAGATTATTGATTTTGGGCTCTGTAGTGAGTTGCAGCTTTTCCAGTTGAGAGTTCAGTTCATTTACGTTCTGGTCGTGTTGTACTGTCAAATGGTTATTGTACCATACTGTTCCAATGATGGCTAGGATAGTAAGGATGGATAGCAGATAGCGCATAGTTTTTGTAGCAGATACCGCCGTTATATATTGGCATTATTTGGCATGCAAGTTTTTTGTATTGGCTTGGTATTGGTGAATCAGGTTGTTTTCACACTTTCAAGAATGAGGGAGGGAACTCCCGTAAGTACGCTTTTTTGCGGCCTTGGTTAAATAGTTCTTGCCTTTTGCGCGGTGGTTGTGTTTACTCCGTCGCGCAGTCCCTGCAAACCTAATGTCGCGTTCGTCTAGCGGTCTAGGACTCCCGCCTTTCACGCGGGCAACACGGGTTCGAGTCCCGTACGCGATGCCAGTTTTTTCTTTTCCTTCCGTCTTGAACCGGAATCTTTTTTACGCCATCCCCCCGGTATGTTTCTGGATTTTTCCACCCGTTGTGGTATGGTTACTTCCGCCATGGCAGCCCAGAACGAAATTATGCTGAACGGAGCCCCGTATGGACTGGCGGAACCCTGTTCCGTTTCCCGGCTTCTGGAACTCTTGAACATGAACGGCAAACCCGTCGTCGTGGAGCACAACGGCTCCGCGCTCCTGCCGCAGGATTTTTTCCGGGTTACGGTTTCTCCCGGAGACCGGGTGGAAATCGTCTCCATCGTCGCCGGCGGCTAGGCTCCCTTTTTCCTTTATTTCCCTTCCCAATCCGTCACCGCCATGCCCTCCATCCACGTCATGTCCCCCACTCTTGCCAGCCAGGTGGCGGCGGGCGAGGTGGTGGAACGCCCCGCCTCCGTCGTGAAGGAGCTGGTGGAAAACAGCCTGGACGCCGGAGCCAGATCCGTGCGGGTGGAGATACGCCGCGGAGGCGTGGGCCTGATCAAGGTGACGGACGACGGCTGCGGCATGTCCCGGGAAGACGCGTGCCTGTGCGCCAAGCGGCACGCCACCAGCAAGCTTTCCTCCCTGGAGGACCTGTTTGAAATCACTCACCTGGGCTTCCGCGGGGAGGCCATTCCCAGCATTGCCAGCGTCTCCCGCTTCAAGCTCTGCACCAGGCAGCAGCAGGCACTGGAGGGCTGGGAAGTACGCATCGACGGCGGGCTGGAGCACGAGCCGAGAAGTTCCGGCGTCTCCCCCGGCACCGCCATTGAGGTCTCCGACCTGTTTTACAATACCCCGGCACGCCGCAAGTTCCTGAAATCCGCGGAGACGGAGGCTTCCCATGTGGAGCACCAGATACGCCTGCATGCCCTGGCCTATCCCCAGGTGCGCTTTACCTACAAGCGGGACGACCAGCTCGTCTTCGACCTTCCGGCCACGGCGGACCTGCGCGTCCGCATCTCCGCGCTGACGGATGCGGCTACGGCGGCAGCCCTGATTCCGATAGAAACGACCATCGGGCCCGGCATTTCCGTCACGGGCTTCCTGCTCCCGCTTTCCGAGGCCAGGCGCACCAGAAAGGGGCAGTACGTCTTCATGAACACCCGCCCCGTGGAGGACCAGCTCATCAACCGGGCCATCCGGGACGGTTACGGCGGTTTTCCCACCGGGCTGCATCCGGCGCTCTTCCTGTACATGGAGGTGGAGCCCGCGCTGGTGGACGTCAACGTGCACCCCGCCAAGAAGGAGGTGAGGTTCCGCCGTTCCGCGGACGTGGTTAATACCATTGTGGAGGCGATTGCCAACACCCTCCAAAAACACGCCCGGCAGGAAATTCACGCTTCCGCCGCCGTGCCGGAGACGGACGGCGGCCCTCCGGAACCGCCTTCCGCCGCGCCGCATGGGGAAACACCCTCCCGGGCGGACAATTCCCAGGCCTTCCCTCCGGCAAAACCCCGCACGGCCCCCGCTCCTTCCTCCAAACTCCCTTCCCTTTCTTCCCCCGCCCCCAGCAGGCAATCACGGGAGGCTGTTCCTCTTCCCCCCCTGCGCCCCATTCCCCTGAAGCAGGTTCCCGCCACCCAGGGGAAACTGGATTTCCAGCATCAGGCGGAGGGCGGCGGCGCAAGGGACGCCTGCGGAAAGGCCGCTCCGGAGAGGGACGCCACCGCCGGGTTCACCTATATGGGAACCCTCCACCAGCAATTCGCCCTGTTTGAAACGCCGGAGGGCCTGGTGCTGATGCATCCCAGGGCCGCGCGGGAACGCATCATCTTTGAACGGCTGCGGGCGCACCGGGAAGCGCCCATGCCGTCCCAGCAGCTTCTGGACCCGGTGATACTGGACCTGGACCCGCGGGATTTTGCCGTTATCCAGCAGTTCGCACCCCACTTTGACCAGGCCGGAATGACCGTCACGCCCTTCGGCCAGAACACGATCAGGATAGAATCCCTGCCCGCCCTGCTGGAACTGGAGAACGCCCGCGCCTTCCTGCTGGAGCTGGTGGACCGCCTCACCCAGTCCGAATTCAGCCGGAACGCCAAACGCATGGCTTATGAGACCTTCATCGGGGAAATCGCCAGGAAATCCGCCTGGAAGGAACGTATTTCCCCGCACCGCGCCCCGGCCATCCTGAAAGAACTGCTGGCCTGCGAAGTGCCGTACTGCACCCCGGGCGGCAAGCCCACGCTGGTGAATTATTCCATTCCGGAGATCAAACGCAAATTCGGCATCCAGGCGTAACGGGCCGGGAAAGCGGAAGGCCGGATACCTGGTCTTTCAGCTCCACATTTGAAATGGAAGGCCGCGCAGAAGAGCAGCAGGCCTTTGCCGCGGCCGAAAGGAAACCGGGAGCCAGCGAAGGAATGTTCAAGAGAATGAAGGAATACGGTTTTTGAAAGTGCGGCCTTTGTCCGTGCATTCATTCAGAAGCATGCGGCGCTTCCTGAAAGCCTTCTTTCAAAACAGGAGGTAAATGCCATCCTTCCATGAAAGCCGTTTTTCACTCCATTCCTTTTATCTCCCTTTCCTCCCCCTTTTCCGGCCCATCCGGTTTTAACGCGCGGGCCGCCGCATCCATCCCGTCCTGTACGGAAGCTTGCTCTTGGCAAGGGGGGGTCCCGCGTTTATAATGTTACCTTCCCTGTCGTCATCCAGCCCGTTCCCAGCCATGCCAGACCCCGCCCCCAGCAAGCCTTCCGCACCACGCATTGCTGAAACCGCCGCCGGAAAAGCCCTGATGGCCCTGCTGGCCCTTTTTTACGCCCTTCTGGCGACGGCGGCGGCAGGTGGGGAGTGGCACACCCTTTTTCTTCCCGCCTGCCTTCTGGCGGCGGCCCTTCTGCTGTTCTGCTTCTGCATCCTCCGGGGGTACAAGATTCCCAGCCCCGGGCTGCCGGGATGGCTGGCGCTGGGGCTGGGAGGCGGCTATTTCCTCCTGCGGGCGTGGTTTTCACCCTGGTTTTACTATGAGGGAGTGGCGGACCTGGGCCTCATCGTCACGGCCATGGCCATGTTCATGGCGGGGGCGTATGCCGGAGCCGGGAATGGGGAAAGGAGCGTTCTTCCCGTGCTGGCGGCGGCGCTGGGATTGCTGAACGCCCTGCTGTGGGGGTACCAGAACATGACGGGTACGGAGGCCTCCTGGTTCAGGCCGGATTATTCCCTGTTCGGAACGGAGCTGCGCAACATCGGGCTCTTCGGGTACAAGAATTTTTCCGCTCATTTCCTGTCCGTCACGGGATTTTTCCTCTGCGCGTACAGCATGGCTTCCGCCAGGAAATGGGGCATCAGCCTGTTCACGGGGCTGGCGCTCGTTCTCGTTTCCTTCACCTGCAGTTCCCGCGCCGCCTTTCCGAATGCGCTGGCTGGCGTCACCCTGTGCTTTTTCATTTATACCTCCAGCGTTTTCCGCAATAACAGGAAATTTTATACGGCGGCCATCCTGTTCATTCTGCTTCTCTTCCTGGGAGCGGCTTATGCCGTGCTGGACCTGGCCAACGGAGCCGGAAAGCTGGCCTCCCTGCTGGATACGTTTTCCTTCGGGAGCCGTCTGGACCTGTCCAGACTGGCGTGGGCGCTGGCGGACCAGGCCCCATGGTTCGGCCACGGCAGCCGGATGTTCACCAACCTTTCCACGGAATTTTTTGCCGGGGCCAGCCTCCCCAATTTCGCCCACCATGAGTACGCGCAGGCCGCCTGCGACTACGGCTATGCCGGGCTGGGGCTGATGCTGGCCCTGCTGGCCCTGTTCCTCGTTTCCGGCTTCCGGAGCGTGCTCCAGCTGGCGGGGGAGCGCCAGCGCGCCAATCCCCTGGGGCCGGCGGCCTTCTGCGTGCTGTGCATCGCCGCCTTCCATGCCTATGGGGAGTTCATCTGGCACAATCCGGCATTGCTGGGCGCCAGCGCCCTGTGCTGCGGCATTACCTGCACCGCCTCCCTTTCCCGGGTGAAGGCCTCCCGGCGCGCCGGACGCTGGTTCCAGGCCTCTGCCGCGCTGCTGCTGGCGGCGCTGGCCCTGTGCTACGCGTTCCGGGCTTTCCCGGTCTGGAAGGCCTCCCTCCGGCCCGTTCCGGTTTCCTCCAACGAACGGCTTCCCATGCTGGAAGAGGCCGCTTCCAGCAGCCTGGACCCGGACCTGGTGCGGCGCAGCATCCTGCATGCCGTGGGCAGTCCTGCCGCTCCAGACGAGGCGCGGCTCAGGGAACTGGAACGGCAGGAGGAAGAGGCGGAATTGCGGAGTCCCGGCAATCACGGCCTGGCAGCGGCCAAAAGCCTGCTTTACATCCGCCAGGGGCGCCTTGCGGAGGCGGAGAGGCTGCTGCGCCCCTATGTGGAGAGTCCCGGCAGGTTTGACGACCGCATGTTCGCCTGGACCACCATTTACAGTAATATGCTGTATTCCTGGAGCGCGGCCATTGCGGCCCAGTCTCCGGGGCAGGCCCTGTCCATGGCGCTGACGGCCCAGCGCCTGATGTCCGCCCAGACGGATCAATGGCTGTTTCACGGCTCTCTGAATCCCCAGGTCAGGAAGGAACACGACCTGCGCCTCAGCGAGCTCAAGATGCTGATCCTGACACTGCAATACCGCGGAGCCGTACCCGATGCCTCCTGGCGGAAGTAGGGGCGTCCTGATATTTTCAGGCCAACCCCGTTCCTGCGTTTTCTAAAATGAAGTTCTGATAAAAGAAAATATGAAATACTTGAATCAAGAAATAGAAAGCGAATTAAGAAACCGGGGAGCGGAACTGATACGTTTTGTCAGCATATTCCATTTAGACGAAAAGCAAAACAGGCAACTCCCGAACGCCATTGTCTTTGTACTCCCGCTGACCGCAGAGTATGTCAGGACGGTATTTGATACTCCCGATTACGTACAAGCGCGGATAGATAACAATTACGATTTCGATGATGATGAATTTTCACAAACTGAACATAAGGCGGGGGAAATAGCAGACGATTTAGCCAGGTTCATTGCCGGAAAGGGTTATAAAGCCATATCGCAATCCGATACGGGGCTGGTGGCTGATGACGTATTCAATGATGAAACCAAAGAGTCAGTATTACCTCATAAAACAGTCGCGCTACTTGGCGGATTAGGGTGGATTGGAAAAAACAACCTGTTAATTACTCCCGAATATGGCGCAGCACAATGTCTCGGTACGGTTTTAACTGATGCTCCACTGGAAACGGTATTACATGAACCTCCATTTCCAAAGTGCGGAAGGTGCAGCGCTTGTGTCAATATCTGCGAGAGAAAAGTTCTTAAAGGTAAAATTTGGAGCATCTCTGTTTCAAGAGATGAGATCGTTAACATATATGGATGCAGCACCTGCCTGAAATGCCTTGTGCATTGTTCCAGAACACAAATATATAAAAAGAGGAATATTAAATAAAGAGTTTCAGGATTTATGCCGGTGAACTATTCCTGAAATGAAACAGGCGACTGGATAATCATGTGAATCAAGCAATTATCCCGCGCGGAGCGCCAGTTTATTTCCCTTGAATTCCCCGGACAGTTTCTGACGAAGAAGGGAAACCCGCGTCCTTCATTCATTTAGCCCATGCTTTGGAGCAGGCCTTCAATGTTACTTCCGGTCCAGCAGCTTATCTCCCCAGGGTAATTTTATAAAATTTCTGTATTCATCGGATTTTCAATCCGTTGTCAACAATAATTCATTTAAGGCAAGATTTTTTAAGCCTTATCCGGTACGCTTATTCACTTTTTCCGGACACGAGGAGGAATAGGATGAAAGAGAAATAAACCCTTGGTTTCAAGTTCATAACGCTGTCTCTGCGGATTGAAAATCCCCCAGGCTTCGGGAAGTTTTGCGGACACAGCCGCAAAACCCAATCCAAGAACAAATTCCAAATTAATGACTCCGAGACTTCCTCTCCCCCTCCTCGCCGCCCTGCTCCTGTCACAGGCCGTGCCCCATGCAGCCGCTTCCAGCCCCATTTCCTGGGATGACCTCGTTCGGGACTGGCAGGACGAGTCCATCACTGAAACGGTACTTGACCTGAGCGGGGACGGTTCCGTTGCAGAGGTAACAAGCAACGGGGGCGCCGTCACCGTCTCCCAGGGAACTTCCCTGGCGCTGAATGGAGGCCACCACACCATCTCCTCCACCAAGCAGAGCGCCCAGGTTTTCACCAGCAGGGCGTTTGACAACCGCGGCACACTGGAAATCAGCGACTGCACCATCACCGGCAATTTCAATACCGCCGTGAGCTGGTTTTCCTCTTCCTCCGGCGGCTCCATCGCCAACGGTGAGAACGCCAGGCTGATTCTTTCCGGATGTTCCTTTTCCAATAACGGAATGGTTTCCCAGACAGACGGAGAAGGAGGCGCGCTTGCCGGGGCGGCAGGTTCCGTGATGAGTATCCAGGGGTGCGATTTCACCAATAATTACGTCTCCTTCCATGAACCGTGTCTGAACAGCCCCCAGCAGTACGGCGGTGCCATTGCCAGCTTTGGCGCCGTTACCCTGAGCAACTGCCGTTTCTCCGGTAATTACACTTCTTACCTGAATGCCGGGGCCAATGGCATGAGCACGGCGGCGGGAGGCGCCGTCTCCATGGCCACGTACGGGGCGCGCCTGGAAGGGGATGCCCTGGAATTCCACGGGAATTACGCCATGGGTTATGCAGCCTCCGGTGGAGCCGTGAACTTGAATAACAATGCCTCCATCAAGCTGAGCAATGCCTCTTTTACAGGGAATTATGCCTTCTGCACGGCTCATTCCACCAGCGCAGGCCGTGCGTGGGGAGGCGCGCTCAACCTGGAATCCGGGTCCACGGGCACGCTTGTTTCCTGCGTCTTTAACGGCAACCATGTCTCTTCCATGACGGAGACGGCATCAGGAGGGGGGGCCATCCACAATTTTATCGGCTGCACGCTGACGCTGGTGAATTGTTCCTTTTACGATAATTACGCTTCTTCCGCAGATGCGTCCCTGGCGCAGGGAGGAGCCATTGCGAATGAAGGGCGGCTCCGGATTATCGCCAACGGGCGGGACAGCATTTTCCGAGGCAACAGGGACCACGTTCCGGCACTGGGGGGCGGCGGCGCTTCCAATGCCATCCACTCCCTGTTTTCCACCGGCATCGCCCTTTACGCCGGGAACGGCGGCTCCCTGGTCTTTTACGACGGCATCCGGGGGGAGAACGACAGGAACATATTGACGATCAACAAGCCCGGTGCGGAAGGCTATCCCGTGGACGGAACCGTCTTTTTCAAGGACGGAGCTTCCATTGACGGATTCAACACGGAATTGTACCAGGGAAGCCTGTGCATGGGGGAGGGAACGGCCATCCGCGGCTCGCTGGATGCATGGCAGGGAAGCAGTTTCATCATTGAAGGCTTTACGACGATGGACGGCCAGTACAGCGTGCATGCCGTGAAGCCGGGTGCCGTCCATACCGTGCTCGTCAGAATGACCGATTCCATGGCGGCGGCCACGGAAGAGAATCCCGTATGGAATTTTACGGAAGGTTCCTCCATTGCCGCCTTTGCGGGTTCCCTGGAGTTCGTTCTGGACGTCAGCCGCCTCAGCATTCCCTATGATGAATTGCACCCCTTCATTTTTTCCCATGAGGGGCAGACGCAGGAGCTGATGGACAGCGTCAACGGAGCCAAAAGCGTGCGGCTGGTGGATGCCGACGGGTGGAGCTACAGCGTGGACGGTTCCTTTTTCGATTACCTTTCCGGACAGAATAGAGGCCTTGTTCCTTCCGGACCGGACACGGGGGGCTGGCGGCCCCCGTCCGGCGTGGGAGGCGTGCAGGGCAATTCCCAGTGGACCGCCGTGCGCAGCCTCCGCAGTTTTGCAGAGGCCGCCAGAACCAGGGAGGGAGAACGGCTGAAGCCGGACGGGCGCGCGGCTTTCTGGATCACGGCCACGGGGGATTATTTCACCCAGGCCTCCCAGGCCGCGGTGGAAGGCTACCGCTTCCGCTCCCACGGGTATTCCGTGGGCGGGAGTTACGATCTTTCCCCGGTCTGGACGGCGGGGGGCGCCTTCGGCCAGAGCTTCGGGACGAACGATGTGAACAATGACCTGGGCAGCTTTGACCAGGACGCCGTCATGGCCCTTTTCCAACTGGCGCGGTCCGTGCAGGTGAACGCGGAAGATTCCCTGCTTCTGGGCGTGCAGGGGGGCTATGGCACCGCCCGCAGCAAGGGGGGCGTTATTTCCCCGGACCTGGCCGGAGACCGCCTGGAAAGCTCATGGAAGGACAGAACCTGGCTGCTCGACGTACAGGGAGCATGGACAAGGAGGCTGAACCGGAAAACGCGGCTGGGCCTTTATTCCGGCCTCCAGTACGCGGGGAGCGTTCAAAGCGCCTCCACCGCCGCAGGGGAACGCCATGCCTACCATCTGGAAGACAGCTCCGCGAATGTCCTGCGCGGTCGCCTGGGGGTGGAGTTCCACCGGAACGGCTCCCTGCTGGGACGGGAAGCGGCAGGCTACGTCCGCACGGGAATCGCGCACGATCTGGACCGGAAAACGCCGCATGTTTCCGTACGTGGAACCTCCCGCTCCTGGACGGCCATGGCCGTCAACCCTGGCCGTACCGTCCTGGAGGCTTCCGCCGGATTCCATGTCAGCCTGTCCGGCAACTGGAGCGCGGGCGTGGATTACAGTCTGGAAGCCGGCAACCGGCAGCTGAACCAGAGCGGAAGAGCAGGCGTTATGATGGAATTTTAAGTGTCTTCAGCCACATGTTCTCCGGCACCGTCCCCTCTCCGGAACGGTGCCGTTTTTTTGCCGTTTTCCCCATCACCAAGCCGTTTCCATTCACGGCATCGGGCGGCGCATGTCCCGACGCAGCTCAACAAAAGCAAGCCTTGCCCGCTCTATTCCTTCATCAGACTTTTTTCGTATGAATATAACCATCAAACGAATTTATGACCCGAAGGAAACCGGAGACGGCTACCGCGTGCTGGTGGACCGTCTCTGGCCCCGCGGGATTTCCAAGGAAAAGGCTTCCTGGGATGAATGGCTGAAAAATGTGGCTCCGTCCACGGCGCTCCGCCAGTGGTTTGCGCATGATCCGGCCAAATGGGACGCCTTCCGCCGGAAGTATGACGAGGAACTGGACGGGAACAAGGAGGCCGTTTCCCATCTGCTCCAGCTCGCGCGGAAGGGAAAGCTTACGCTGCTGTATTCCGCCAGGGAGAGGGACCACAATGAAGCCGCGGCCCTGAGGGATTATCTTATGCAGCGGTCTTCTTCATAAGCAGGCGCGCATTTTTGAACAAGCGCCGTTTACAGGCCCAAATGCTGTCACAGGGACCTATGATATGGCCGGATTTCTTCTCTCGTTCATGAACAGGCGAAGAAAATGGAAAGGAGGTGAAACAACATGGCAAGTAGTTCCCACATGGGTGGAAATCACAAAAGCGGTTCTTCCAAGAAGCGCTCCGAAACCACCACGAACAAAACCGGGCAGCGCGTCAAGCGCGATGCTTCAACCGGGCAGTTTATGAGCGATAAAGGCTCAAGCTCCAAGGAAAAACATTAATTCCCCGTGAGCTCTCTGCTTAATTCAGGTTCCGGACTTGGTCCGGAACCTTTTTTTATCCCTGTCCGCTCCGGAAAAAGCGGAAGAGCGCACCCCGTCAGCGCAGGTCCAATTCTTCAAACGCACGAAGGCCGAGGGCCCCGGGCTCCTTCCGGTCCCCGCGGACCACCACGGCAAAAGGTTCTTCCCTGCCCGGCGCGTAGTACGCCGCACGCAGGACCAGTTCATCCCCTTCCAAACGGGCGTAAACGCCCACGGGCGTGGAACAGCTCGCTCCCAGGCGCACCAGGAAGGCGCGTTCCGCCAGAGCGCAGGCGAAGGCTTCCGGATCGCTGATTCCAGCCAGCATTTCCATCGTCTCCCGGTCGGAAGAGCGGCATTCCATGCCCACGATGCCCTGCCCCACGGCGGGAATGAAGGCTTCCACCGGCAGGGGGCGCATGTAGAGCTTCCTCCCCTCCACGAGGGTTTCCGGCGCATACAGCCCCAGGCGTTCCAGTCCGGCCCTGGCCAGAATTACGGCGTCCCAGCCGGGATGCTCCGCCAGCTTCGCCAGGCGCGTGGGCACGTTGCCCCGCAGGTCTTCAAACCGGAGGCCGGAACCCCAGTACGTGCGCGCCATCAGGCGGCGGCGCACGCTTCCGGTAGCCAGCGTGCCGGAGCCGTTCCAGTCCGGCTCCCTCGTAATAAGCACGTCTTCTACGGCGGCGCGGGGCAGCACGGCGGCCAGCGTGAAACCGGGGGCCAGCTCGCTGGGCACGTCCTTGAGGCTGTGCACCGCCACGTCAATGCGGCCTTCCAGGAGGGCGGTTTCCAGTTCCTTGATGAAGATTCCCTTGTCCACGATGCCGGAAACGCGGGCCACGTCCGCCAGCGGCACGTCCGTGCGGCGGTCCCCGGTGGTATGGATGATTTCCCGGCGCACGTCCAGTTCCGGATAACGGAGGGAGAGGGCGGCCCGGACCATGTCCGCCTGGGCCAGCGCCAGGGCGCTCCCGCGGGTGCCGATGATAAGGGTGTTTTTACTGGTCATAAAGCGCGGAGTCCGGAAAGTATTTGGAGATGTTGTCCTGGATGATGGCTTCGCACCGGGAGACTTCCTGCTCCCGGCTGCGCTTGGCTTCATCCGCCAGCTGGGTGAGGGTGTCGATATCGTAGAGGTACACCTCGTCAATATCCGCCACGTCCGGAGAGATGTTGCGCGGCACGGAGATGTCAATCAGGAAGAGGGAGCGGTACTTGCGGGGCGCGCGCAGCGGCAGCAGCGTCTCCCGGGTGATGATGCAGTGGGGGGCGGCGGTGGCGGCCACCACCACGTCAATGTCCCTGAGGTAGTCCCCCCACACGTCGTACCGGATGGCCTGGCCGCCGATCATGCCCGCCAGTTCCACCGCCCGGTCAAAGGAACGGTTGGCTACATAGATGCCCTCCGCCCCGCGGGCGTGCAGGGCGCGGCCCGTGACGCGGCTCATCTCCCCGGCTCCCAGGATGAGGACGCGGGTGCCGGAAAGGTCGCCGAAGATTTGTTCCGCCAGCTCCACGGCCACGGACCCCACGGAGGTGGCTCCGGCGTGAATCTGGCTGTCCGTCCGCACCCTCTTGCCGATGGTGAAGGCTTTCTGGAAGGTCTTGTTGGCGCAGGCCGCGGTCACTCCGGCGTCCAGCGCCATCTGGTAGGCCGTCTTCACCTGCCCGAAGATTTCCGTTTCCCCCAGCACCATGGAGTCCAGCCCGCTCAGGACGCGGCACAGGTGCTCCAGGGCATCCGCCCCCAGATGGCTGTAAAAGTGGGAGGCCATGTCCACGTTCCCGCGGCCCGCTCCCAGGAAGTGGGACAGGATGTGTTCCTGCGCGCTTTCCGGCCTGTCAGACCAGTAGTAGATTTCCATGCGGTTGCAGGTGGAAAGCACTACGCACTGGTCCACGTCCGGCAGGGAGCGGATGCGCCGCCCCTCCTCCTGGAGCCTGTGGGACGGCACGGCAAAGCGCTCCCGTATTTCCACGGGAGCGGTCCGGTGATTCAAGCCTAAACAAACCATTCTCATCAGCTTACCAGGAAAATGCTCATGGATGCAATAAAGAGGGCCACACAGCAGTAGGCCAGGGCGCGCCCCGGCATGCCGCGGCGGTAGATGAACCACAGCAGAATGCTGTAGCCCAGCGTCAGCAGAATGACGATGGAGGTTTTGGCCCCGTTGATGGGGAGATGCCTCTGCCAGCCGAGCCATTCCCCGGCCAGAAGCAGGAGGAACGCCACCAGAACCAGACGCTTCATGCTGGCTTCCAGCGTGCGGATAGGGGGCAGAAGACGGCAGGTGCCGGGTATCTGCCGCCTTTTGAGGCATTCGTTCTGCATGCAGAACGCCACGCCCGCAGCGGCGGCCAGGCCTCCGGCTCCGTAGGACATCATGGCTACGCCCACGTGCGCCGTCACCCAGAAGTCATGCGTGCCCTGCACATCCGCGCCGTACAGGCCGATCAGCAGGGAAAGCGCCGTCAGCACGGCAATGGCCGGAGCGGTGAAGATGCCCAGCACGGACATGCGGTAGGCGCGCCCCAGAAGAAGGTAAAAGAGGTTGATGGTCCAGGAGAGGAAGAAGAGCACCTCCGACGCGCCGCGGATGGGGCACATCCCCGTCTGGTACGCCTTGACGCAAAGCGCCCCCGTCTGGAGCGCAAAGAGGCACGCCATCCAGAGGTGGGCGTATAAAAACCGGCGGCCGGAGGCCAGCAGGCGCCAGCCAAGCCCCGTAAAAGCCAGGGACAGGACGAGAGATGCAATGGCCCACCAGTTGTCGTTCATAAGTCCTGTACGGAAAGCAGCTCAGGAACGCAGGTCCCGTTCAATGACGGCATACGCCTGGTGGTTGTGGATGGATTCAAAGTTTTCCGCCTCCACCCGGTACCAGCTGAAAGCGGAGTGGCTCTGCGTTTTCAGCGCCACGTTGCGCACCAGGTCTTCCACAAAGACGGGGTTTTCATAAGCCTTTTCCGTCACCCATTTTTCATCAGGCCTTTTCAGCACGCTGTACAGGGAACAGCTGGCGCAGGATTCCACCAGGTCAATCAGGTCTTCAATCCAGACGGGCCGGGAGGCGAAGCGCACGGAGTAGGTGACCAGCCCGCGCTGGTTGTGGGCCCCATAGGCGCTCATGGCCTTGGAACAGGGGCAGAGCGTCGTCACCGGGACGACCACCGTCAGCTTGAAGTCCGCCAGCTTGTTATCCGCTTCCGCCTCCATCTCAAACCGGACCACGTAGTCCATGAGTCCTTCAATTCCGGTTACGGGGGCGTTTTTGGCGCGGAAGAACGGAAACTCCATTTCCACATGGGAGCGGCGCGCGGACAGGCGGCGGAGCAGTTCCCGGGGAATGGCCAGGGCCGTATGCACGTCCAGCAGGGGGCCGTGCTGGTGCAGGGCCTCCACAAAGCGGCTCATGTGCGTGCCCTTGAATTCCTCCGGCAGGTCCACCGCCAGGGAAACCGTCGCCACGGTGGACTGGATGCGGTTGAGCTTGTCCTGGATCTGGATGGGAAAGCGCAGCCCCTTGACGCCCACCCGGTCAATGGAGATATTGCGCGTATCCGTCTCGGACTGGGTATCTTTCAGTTCCTGCATGCGGAAGGAGGATGTTGGCTGGAAATAAAGCGGGAGTCTGCCCTGTTACCGGACAAACTCCCGCCTGCAAAGACAATTTCTACCGAAAGAGATTTCCTTGGGGCTTGTTACGGCAGAAGGTTGATGGAACGGGCCCGCTTGATTTCACGGGTCACCTTGCGGTGCATCTTGGCGGACAGCCCGGTCACGCGGCGGGGAAGAATCTTGCCGGTTTCAGAGGTGAACTTGGACAGGAAATCGGGGTTGAGCAGATCGACCTGATCCATCGGGATGTCGAGACGGCGGCGCGGCATCTGGCGATTGCACGTGCGGAAACGAATACGACGTTCTACAGTCTTGGGTTCAGTGGACATAGTAATAAAGATAATCGATGAGCTGGACCGCGGTTAACGCATTTCACGATGAAGCGTGCGGCGCTTCAGGAAAGGATTGTACTTAACCTTTTCCAGGCGGCCGGGGGTACGCAGGCTCTTCTTGTTGCGCGTGGTGACGTAGCGGGACGTAGGCTTTCCTTCGGCTTTAGCCTCGGTGCATTCGAGGATGATGATGTCTCTTGGCATGATGAAAATGTGTTACGGGGGAGGATTTATACACTATTCTTCGTCATCGTCAAGAGAAACAGATAAATCTACATCATTTTGTCCTCCCGCAAAGCCCAGGGCCACTCTGGGGCGGAACCGGGCGTTCTGCCCTTTTTCCTTTTCCCACTGGGCCTGGCATTCCACCGTGAGCCGCGCGAAGGGAATGGCCTCCAGCCGCAGGATGGGAATGACCTTGTATGACATTTCACAGATGCCGTACGTTCCGTTGTCAATGCGGGCGAGCGCCTGTTCAATCTCATACAGGCCGTCCTGTTCCTTGGAAAGCAGGCTGAGCGCAAAGTCGCGGTCATAGGCGTCGCTCCCGGCATCTGCCTGGTGTTCTCCGGAGCCGGAGGCTTCACTGCCTTCCGGATGGTTCCGGAGGGTGTCGCGGGCCACGCCGCTCATGTTGTCCAGGGCCCTGTCGCGCAGGTCCATCAGATGCTGGCGCTGCATCTGCACAAAGGGTTCCCATTCCGGATTGGCGGCCAGTTCAGCCTTGGCGGCGGCGATGGCTTCCGTCTGCTCATCCGTCAATTCATTCTTTGCGGCAGCGGGAGCCGGGGCGGCGGGGGAGGAAGCGATTTTTCTGGCCGGGGCCTTCCGGGCCGTTTTCGGTTCCGTCTTCTTTTCCACAGCAGCCGCGGGGGCAGCGGCCTTTTTGGCGGGCTTGGCGGCTTTTTCCGGTTCAGCGGCCTTTTTCCTGCAGCACTTTTTCCTGGCCGGAGCCTCCTGCTCTACAGCGGTCTTGCAGGCGGACTTCCCGCAGGTCTTTTTCTTGGGGGCCGGAGCTTCCTTGGCGACGGTCTTGCTATCGGTTTTCTTGGGAGTAGGCATAGGAGGTGTCTCTATGGGCTGAGGTTGACGATGTTTCACGAACAGCGGGCGAAACCGCCCAACTGACTAGACTATGAGACACTACAAGCGCTCAAATGTTCATTCAAGAAAATTCAGCTATGAAACAAGTCATTTTTCCCGCTGCCCCGCCTGCCTTTTTTTTAACGGAAGCATACTTCTTTTAACCTTTTCAATGCCCGGCAAAATTCTATATTGGTACCATATGACAGCTTCAACCATTCCCTCCATCGGCATTGACTTCGGGGGCACCTCCATCAAGCTGGGGGTCGTCAAAGGCACGGAAGTGATCGCGCACGCGCCTTCCATCGCCACCCAGGAATACGGCAATCCCGACCAACTGATTGAAGCCATCGCCCAGTTCGTGAACATGCTGCGGCTGAACCATCCGGAAGTGCAGGCCATCGGCATGGGGATGCCCGGCTTCGTCAATTTTTACCAGGGCACCGTTTATACGCTCACCAACGTGCCCGGCTGGAACAACGTTCCGGTAAGGGACATGCTCCAGGCCGCCTGCGGACTGCCCGTGTACGTGGAGAACGACGCCAACTGCATGGCCTACGCGGAGTGGAAGCTGGGAGCCGGAAAGGGGAAAAGGCACCTGGTCTGCCTGACCCTGGGCACCGGCGTGGGCAGCGGACTCATCGTGAACGGGGAGCTCCTGCGCGGGGCCACCTGCTCCGCCGGGGAACTGGGCCAGACCAGCATCGACTACCGGGGGCGGCTGGGCCATTACGGCAACCGCGGTTCCCTGGAGGATTACGTGGGCAACCGGGAAATAGCGGCGGACGCCCGCACCCTGTATGCCAGCCACGGCGTTGACAAGGCCATTGTGGACTGCAACCCCATCGCCCTGGAACGGGCCGCGCTGGCGGGGGATGAAGTAGCCGCGCAGGTCTGGCGCGACCTGGCCGTAAAGCTCTCCTGCGCGCTGATGAACTGCTGCTACCTCCTGAACCCGGAGGCCATCATCATCGGCGGCGGCGTGGCCAAGGCCAAGACCCTGCTCTTCCAGCCCCTTCAGGAGATCATGAAGACCCAGCTTGCCGCTCCGCTGGTGGAGCATCTTGAAATCCTCCCCGCCCAGTTCGGCACGGAGGCGGGTATCCTGGGGTCCGCCCATCTGGCGCTCAACACCCATTTCGGCGAAACGTTCCGGGCCTGATCTCGTGTCCACCTCCCAAATACTGAGGCTCACCCGCAAGCTGGAGCTGACAGCGGAACAGGAGCAGGATTTTCTGGACGCCATGCAGGCAGGGGACCGTTCCAGAAGCGCGCTGGTCATCACCCCGAAAGCTCCGGAAGGCTACCTGCCGCCCCTGCCGGCGGAGGAAACGCCGCGGGACTGGGGCCACCCTTCCATCCTGGCGCTCCCGGCGGGAGAAGCGGAGGCCAGACCCGGCTCCCTGCCGGACTACGAACGCGGCTATTACTATCCCCTGGACCTCTCTTCCGTCTGGGAGACGGCTCCGCTGGCGCATCTGCCGTTCCGGCCGGAACGCTGCCTGGACATGTGCGCGGCTCCCGGCGGGAAAAGCATTCTGGCCCAGACGCGGATCGCCCCGCGGGAGCACGTCTCCAACGAGGTGCACCCGAAGCGCCTGGGCATTCTGCGCCACAACCTGCTGCGCTGCGGCTTCACCGGCGTATATACCCAGCGTCTGCGCCCGGACCAGTGGGCGGAGCTGGCCCCGGGCTGCTTTGACCTCATTCTGGCGGACGCCCCGTGCAGCGGTCAATCCCTGCTGGCCAAGGGCATTCCCAACCCCGGCTGCTTCAACCCCTCCGTCACCGGGGGCAACGCCAAGCGGCAGCGGGGCATTCTGCTGGCGGCCCTCCAGTGCCTGGCGCCCGGAGGCTATCTGCTGTACACCACATGCACTTACGCCCCGGAGGAGAACGAACGGAACGTCCTGTACCTGCTGAAACGCTGTCCGGACCTGCGGACCGCAGCCGTGCCGGAGCTGGAGCCTTTCCGTTCCGCCCTGACGCAGGAGGCCTGCTACCGACTCATGCCTTTTCACGGCGCGGGCGCGGGCGGCTTCACCTGCCTGCTGCGCCGGGAGGGAGAGCATGCGCCCCAGCCTCCCCTGCCGGACGAATTGAAGGCCTGGCCCATCCATGCCATGAACCGACCAACACCATGAAGATAGGCGTTTTTTCCGACATGCACGACCGCACGGACCACCTGGAGCTTGCGATGCGCCAGATGCGCCTGCTGGACTGCGGACATTTCATGTTCCTGGGCGACTGCACCACCCCGGAGAGCTTCCAGCGCCTGATTGAACTGACGTGGGGCCTCCCTCTGGACGCCGTTCCGGGCAACAACGACTACGAGCTTGCCATTATGCGCCAACTGGCCGTCTGCTCCCCGGCGGCGCGCCTGCACCCGGAACACGTCCTGCTCACCAGGTACGGCATGAAGTTCTCCCTCTCCCACTATCCCAAATACGCCATGCAGGAAGCGCGCAGCGGCAGTGTGGACGCCGCCCTGTACGGCCACACCCACCAGGCCGTGCGGGAAATGTACCGCGGGTGCCTGCTGGCCAATCCGGGGGAACTCCAGGGCAGGACCGGCCGCATCGGCTTCGGCATTCTGGACACGGATTCCCGCATCATGAACCTGCATTCTCTGGATTTCAACGCATGATGAACATCCTGGACGTCTGCTGCGCCCTGATTGAACTGCCCTCCGCACAAGGAACCCTTCTCCTGGGAGCCAAAAAGAAAGCGGGGCAGTCCAACGGGCTTTTTTATGAATTCCCCGGCGGAAAGGTGGAACCCGGAGAGAACGCCCGGGACGCCATCATCCGGGAAATACGGGAAGAACTGGGATGCGCCGTCCATCCCGTCCGCATGCTCACCCCCGTCCGGCACCGGGAAAGGGAACGCATCATCCGCCTCATCCCCTTCCTGTGCCGTCTGGAGCCCTGCGCCCTGCCCCGGCCCCTGGAACACGAAAGCCTGGGCTTCTTCTCCGGCCGCATGCTGGAAAAACTGCCCTGGGCTCCCGCAGACCTCCCCGTTTTAAGGCAGTGGATGGAAGAAAACCGCTGACAAAACGGCAGCCCGTTCAGCTTCAACCACTCCGCGGAGGATTGCCTGCGCATGTCTGAAAAGATTCCAAAAACACCTTGGATCATTCCCCCTTCTGGGGTATATAAGGTGGTGGCTGCTGCACTCGTCATTACCTGGCAAAGTGGCCCGAACCGATATTACAACCTAATGGGGGCAGCCCCGACGCAGGGCTGACTATGTCCTATACCGGAAAAGTCAAAACAGCGGCGGAAGTCCCCGCTCTATTGAGGCACGGGAACGTGGCTCACAGCCAGAGACGGTGCAGCGGTGTCTTTCTCTTTCCCTTGCAGCCGGGAACCCCGCCGGGGCCTGTTTTCCCGATGGCCCCTCTTGAATCCGCACCGGAATCAAAGCATTCCGGCACGGCTGCTTTTATTGCTTTTCCCCGCACCTCTGCGCCCCACGGCATTTCCTGGCAGGAAGCGCACACGCGCTTAAAAGGAACGCATGCGCGCGTTCGCCACCATGGCCTTCAAATATTTCCGGGCCTTCCGCTCCCGCTCCTTCCGGGGCGGCCGGGAGGAACGGCAGAAGGAATGAAGCAGCCTGAACATCAGGTCAAATAAATCGTTCTTGTACATATGGTTGATTGGTTGTTTCCGGATCGTGCGATCCTTCATCTTGTATCCAGCAAGAAGCGTGCCAATTTTTACCCATGGATGAAACACGATGGTTATCAATTCATTCCTGGGACCATTCCGGAAACGGCCTTCCTCCATATTCTTACAAATCCATAAAAAAGGGACAGTCCATTACGATAATGTAATATTGTTAGTTTATAAATAACAACTGTTAACGAACAAAATAAACCCTTAGACATTTCCGGAAATCATGGTAGGATCACGCCCTGTTGCGAAAAAGTTTTTAACATCTGTGCAACTTTTTCATTATTGCGAAGTATATTATAGTCGTGAAGGGATTCATCAAACTCATCATCGTCATTGCCGTTCTCGGAGGCATCTGGTTCGCCTGGGAACAGTGGAAGGGGAACGAAGCGATCCAGGTGGACTACCAGACAGAGCCTCTTGAGAAGGGGGACCTGATGATCACCATTGACGCGACCGGCGTCACGGAACCTGATGAACTGGTGGACGTGGGCGCCCAGGTCAGCGGCATCATCATGGAGTTCGGCAAGGATCTGGACGGCAAGGTGGTGGATTATTCCAGCCCGGTGAAGGCGGGCCAGATGCTCGCGGAAATTGACAAGCTGCCCGTGCAGCTGGACGTTCAGCGTGCGGAAGCCTCCAAGGCGCAGGCCATCGCCGGAATCGCCCGCGCCAAGGCGGACATCCAGCAGGCCAAGGCCAAGCACCAGCAGGCCAGGCTGGACCGCGAACGCGCGGAAAAGCTGGGGCCAGGGGATGCCCTTTCCAAGTCCAGCTACGACCAGTACATTGCGGATGAAGAGACCGCACGCGCCAACGTGGCCGTGGCGGAAGCCTCCCTGCAGGAAGCGGAAGCTTCTCTGAAACAGGCGGAAGCCGCGCTTAAGAAGGAAATGCGCAACCTGGAATACACCACCATCCAGTCCCCGGTGGACGGCGTGGTGGTCAAGCGCCTGGTCAACATAGGCCAGACGGTGGTTTCCAGCATGAGCGCCTCCAGCCTGTTTTACATTGCCACAGACCTTTCCAAGCTGAAAATCTGGGCCGCCGTGAATGAGGCGGACATCGGCAGCATCCGCAAAGGGCAGGAAGTCCTGTTCACCGTGGACGCCTTCTCCGGCCGCAAATTCAAGGGAACAGTGGACAAGATACGTCTGGACGCCACTATGACCTCCAACGTGGTCACCTACATCGTGGACATTGACGTGCCCAACCCGGACAAGCTCCTCATCCCCTACCTGACGGCAAACGTCCAATTCGTGGTGGAGGACATCCGGGACGCCTTCCTCGTCTCCAACGCCGCGCTCCGCTTCCGTCCGGAAACGGAACTGGTCAGCGCCGAGCAGAAGGCGGCCTTTGAACGGATGCAGCCGGAACTGGCCGCTCCCGCCCAAAACGGCCAGAAGAAAAAAGCCGTGGTCTGGGAACTGCGGGACAATCTTCTTTACCCCCACCTGGTCACCAGGGGGGAAAGCAACGGCATGCTGACGGCCATCACGGGAGAAACGCTCCGGGAAGGCATGGAAATCGTCTCCACGGCGCAGATACTGAACCGCTCCGGCAACTCGGAGGACGGAGCTTCCGCCTCCGCCGGCGGGGAAAATCCGTTCGCGCCCAAGATGCCGCCGCGCCGCAAGCCGAGCACAGGCAACACGAAGGCTCCCTCCGCCTCCGGCAACGGCGGCCCGCCCCCGCCTCCCTGATCCGGGGAAACGCCTCCATCCACCCGCTCAACCATTCCTTTTTACCGCTTCAAGCACTACAACAACGTGATCCGCTTACGTGACATAACCAAGGTGTACCACCTGGGGGAAATAGACCTTCAAGTGCTCAAGGGCATCACCCTGGACATCAAGGAGGGGGAATTCGTCTCCCTCACGGGGGCTTCCGGTTCCGGAAAGTCCACTTTGATGAACATCCTGGGTTGCCTGGACCGCCCCACCTCCGGCCATTACTACATCGCCGGGGAAGACGTAGCCAAATTCAACGCCGCAGAGCGCGCCACGCTCCGGAACAAGCGCATCGGCTTCGTCTTCCAGAACTTCAACCTGCTCTCCCGCACCACCGCCCTGGAAAACGTGATGATGCCCGCCGTGTACGCCCACCCCACCCTCAGCATGAAGGCCATGCGTGAGCGTTCGGTGGAGCTGCTGAACCTGGTGGGCCTTTCCGACCGCATGGACCACACCCCGGCCCAGCTCTCCGGCGGCCAGCAGCAGCGCGTAGCCATCGCCCGCTCCCTCATCAACAACCCCAGCATCCTGCTGGCGGACGAACCCACGGGGAACCTGGACTCCACCACCTCCAAGGAAGTGCTGCACATGTTCAAGGACCTGAACCGCCGCCAGGGAATCACGGTCATCCTGGTGACGCACGACCCCAAAATAGCCGCCTTCACGGACCGGGCCATCAACATGGCGGACGGCCTCATCTGCGAAGGGATTTCCGACACGCTAAGCAAAGACGACGTATGAAATTCCTTCCCCTCCTTAAAACCTGCATCAAGGCCCTGGTGCGCAACCCCATGCGCGCGGCGCTCACCATTCTGGGCATCATCATCGGCATTGCAGCGGTGATCGCCATGGTGGAAATCGGCCAGGGGTCCACGCTCCAGATTAAAAACACCATCGCCTCCATGGGGGCGGATACGCTGAACATCCGCCCCGGCGCCATCTCCAAGAGCGGCGTCAATACCGGCGCAGGCGGCCGGGCCTCCCTGACCAACGCGGACTGCGAGGCCATCGCGAAGGACTGCCCCATGGTCCTGCGCGCCACGCCCGTAGTGCGCGCCAGCGGCCAGGTCATTTACGGCAACAAGAACTGGAGCCCGGAAACCGTGGAAGGCGGTTCCGTGGAATACCTGAAAATCAAGAGCTGGTATGACATGGACCGCGGCCAGCCCTTCTCCGAGGAAGACGTGGAGCAGGCCAGGCGCGTGTGCGTCATCGGCCAGACGGTAGCCAGGGAGCTCTTCGGGGATGAAGACCCGCTGGGCAAGGACATCCGCATCAAGAACGTCATGTTCAAGGTCATCGGCATCCTCCAGAAAAAGGGCGCCAACATGATGGGCCGCGACCAGGACGACTCCATCATCCTGCCCTGGACGAGCATCCGCTACCGCCTCCAGGGCCTGGGCGGCGGTTCCGCCTCCACTTCCTCCGGCAAATCCACCACCACCTTCAACCGGGCGGACAAATACACCGCCAATTCCGTGGATTACTACACGGAAACCACGGACCAGCCCTACACGGACGCCCCCCACCCGCGGCGCTTCAACAACATTGACTCCATCATGGCGCAGATTGCGGACCCGGAGCGCTCCTCCGAGGCGATCGACCAGATCACGGAAGTCATCCGCGCCAAGCACAACCTCAAGGACGGCCAGCTGGACGACTTCCGGGTATGGGACATGGCTGAAATGTCCCGCGCCATGAGCAGCACCACGGAGGTAATGACCAACCTGCTGATGATCGTGGCCATGATCTCCCTGGTCGTAGGCGGCGTGGGCATCATGAACATCATGCTCGTCTCCGTCACGGAGCGCACCAAGGAAATCGGCCTGCGCATGGCGGTGGGCGCCCGTCCGCAGGACATCATGCGCCAGTTCCTGCTGGAAGCGGTTCTGCTCTGCGTGGTGGGCGGCGCGCTGGGCATCGCGCTCGGCAAGGCCATCTCCATCATCGTCAGCCGCACCATGAACTGGGCCACCGCCTCCTCCCCGGAAGCCATGGCCCTGGCGGTGGGCGTCTCCGTGTTCATCGGCCTGGCCTTCGGATGGTATCCGTCCTGGAAGGCGTCCAAGATGGACCCCATCGACGCCCTGCGACACGAATAACACCTTACTTCTTCCTTTCCCATGTCATCCATGTTCAAACATCTCCCTCTCCTGGCCGCATGCTGCCTGAGCTCCTGCATGGTAGGCCCGGACTTCCGGCCGCCGGCCAACGACCTCCCCGCCGCCTGGGCGGAGAGCAGGCCCCCCCGCAGCTCTGACAAGGACCTGCGCTCCTGGTGGAACATCTTCGGGGACCCCCAGCTCAACCGCTTGGTCTCCGCCTCCCTCAACAACAATCCGGATATGAAGGTAGCCCTGCTCCGCATCCGGGAAGCCAGGGAAAGGCTCCGCGTCTCCCAGGCCTCCCTGCTGCCCTCCGCGGATGCCAGCGCCGGCTGGAGCCTGTCCCCGGACCGGGGCTTCCGCAGCTCCACCTCCCAGGACTTCACCCTGGGGGCGTCCACCTCCTGGGAGCTGGACCTCTTCGGCGGCAACCGGCGTTCCATTGAGGCCTACCGCGCCTCCCTCATGTCTACGGAAGCCTCCGCGGGCGCCGTGCGCACGGCCCTGCTGGCGGACGTCGCCACGGCCTACTTTGACTGGATCACCGCCTGCGAACAGCTCCGCATCGCCCGGGAACAGCTGGAAATCCAACGCAACACCCTCACCATTGCGGAAAAACGCTACAAATCGGAATTCGCCCCCCGCCTGGACGTGGAACAGGCCACCTCCACCGTCGCCTCCACGGAAAGCCGCATCCCGGCGCTGGAAGCACAGGTGGCCTCCGCCAAAAACCAGCTCTCTGTGCTGCTGGGCACGTACAACTCCCGCGTGGAGCTGACGCTCCCCAAAGCCTCCGTCTTTGAAAAAACGCCCGTCGTGCCGGTCGGCCTCCCCTCCGAACTCCTGCGGCGCAGGCCCGACGTCATCGCCGCTGAAGCGGACCTGCACGTGGCCGTAGCCAACGTAGGCGTAGCCGTGGCGGACCTGTACCCCCGCTTCAGCCTGACGGGATCCCTCTCCAGCCGCGGCGGAGACTTCGGCCAGCTCTTCCGGGAAAACAACAACGCGTGGTCCCTGGGCGGCAACCTGCTCCAGCCCCTGTTCCAGGGCGGAGCCCTGAGAGCCACGGTGCGCGCCCAGAAAGCCGCGGCGGAACAAGCCGCGGAAACCTACCGCAAGACGCTCATCACCGCCGTCTCCGAGGTGGAGGACGCCCTGATCGCCTACGGCAACTACACCTCCCAGATGCAATACCTGCACAAGGAAAACAACGCCAACAGAGAAGCCTTCCTTCTCTCCCGCACCCTGTACATCAACGGCCAGACGGACTTCCTGAACGTCATCACCGCGCAGCGCTCCTGGCTCAGCTCCGAGGAATCCTTGGTCACCATGAAGCAGAACATCCGCAAAGCCGTCGTGCAGCTCGCTCGCGCCCTGGGCGGCGGATGGTAAAACCTGCTCCATTAAGTAGGCAAGAATTTCCATTTCTGAAAAACGGGACTCTGATTGTTGAATAAATTGAGAATTGCCGATCTTTCGGGTCAGATTCTTGTTTTCGCATTCATTGATCCTGTAAAACTTTCCGGTTCCCGGTAAATTCAGCTACCAAATGAAATTATGATGAACCTCTTGGCCCATAGGTTTGAAGCTCCTTGCTTCTCCATTTCTACAGAAAATAAATCAAAAGGGGAAAATAATAAAATCATTTGATACGGATGCCTCATGCAACTGTAAACTGTACCTGGATTCTGTGAAATGAGAATGGAAGCAAGAATGTTCAGCAACAGGTAAAAAGAATACCGAAGCACATCAAAATCGGTTGAAGTCCGGCAACCAACAATCAGACAATCACTGTCCTTGTTATTAATTGATGAAATGCCAGGCAGAAGAGATTTGTCATCTCTTCTGCCTGTTTTTAGGAGTGTGATTACTATCTCAGGAAAAGACGGTAATATTTTTGACGTCTCCGGCGTGTTTACTTTGCTGGTTTTTGTTCTCATGGTAACCGCAACCATTTAATAATTTTACCTTCATTACCATGAACAACACTTTCAACATCGGCGCCATGGACACCGTCTATCCCTTCATT